>Ga0214474_1000193_pt1 | contig 31509 bp, 31 predicted proteins | sample RVTome_2_FD_187335 | JGI IMG/M metagenome (GOLD analysis project Ga0214474, IMG submission 187335) | Soil microbial communities from uranium-contaminated site in the Upper Colorado River Basin, Wyoming, United States - RVT95D214 HiSeq ... | reverse complement strand
AATTATCGGCTCTTTGATATTATTTAGTAACAGCTCACCGGAGATGGAAGTGAACAGATTCTTAATTGCCGGCGTAACCATACTAATCGCCGGATTCATAGCCTTTATCGTGGGCGCTGCGGTTCGCGGTCAGAGGCGGCGAATAGCCACTGGTGCCGAGGCGTTAATTGGTCAATCCGCAGTAGCCAAAACCGGGCTTGACCCGAAAGGCACTGTTCTGATTGACGGGGAACTGTGGAAAGCCGAAGTTGATTCAGGAAAGGTAGAACCAGGAGAGGAGGTGACTATAACCAAGGTCGAGGGTTTAAAATTGTACGTGACAAAAATAAAAATTAGAGGGAGGAAAGCATGAGCATAATTGTGGCCGTAGTCATTGCCATTTTAGTTATCATACTGCTGTCGGCCTCGATACGGATCGTTCAGGAGTATGAACGGGGAGTTATATTTCGCCTTGGCAGGTTTGTTGGTGTAAGGGGCCCCGGATTTATTTTGCTTATCCCGTTCATCGAGCGCATGGTTAAAATCGATTTGCGCGTGGTCACCATGGATGTCCCCAGCCAGGAATGCATTACTCTGGATACAGTTACAGTTAAAGTTGATGCTGTGGTCTATTTCAGGGTTATGAAGCCTGAAGACGCTGTACTCAACGTTGAACAATACATAAGGGCTGCTTCGCTGCTGTCACAGACCACCCTGCGGAATGTGGTGGGCCAATCTGAGCTCGAAGACCTGCTGGCCCATCGAGACAAAGTCAATGAAAAGCTCCAAACACTGATTGATGAGGGGACGGAGCCGTGGGGAATAAAGGTGAGCATGGTAGAGGTCAGAGATGTGGAGTTGCCTGACACAATGAAACGCGCAATGGCGGCACAGGCTGAAGCCGAGCGAGAGAGGCGCGCTAAAATCGTGCATGCCGAGGGCGAAGCTCAGGCGGCAGAAAAACTGGCTGAGGCAGCTAAGATTATCGCCACTCAGCCTTCAGCTCTTCAGTTGCGCTATCTACAGACCCTGACTCAGATTTCTACGGAAAAAACTAATACCATCGTCTTTCCGTTGCCCATAGATTTGATAGGTCCGCTGCTGGGTAAGGTGGTTCAGCCGAAGAAGTAAACCAACCATCGCCCCTGACCTCATAGGAGACAGGGGCGAATTTAATCTTTTATCACCGTGATATCGCCGGCGACGATTTCGACGAAGTTGCCGTCTGTGGAGCGGAGGATGAGGTTACCGTTTTCAGTGACTGTTTCAGCGACACCATGTTCAATGGTTTTCCCGGTGTCCACTTTTATATGCTTGCCCAAGGTCTCCATCTTCTTTTGCCATTCACTATGAACGGGTGCCCCGTCCTGAGCTGCCAGATATAAGCGTTCCAACTCATCTATAAGTGTGGCGGCAAGCTGGACTACTGAGATTTCCTTACCGCTTTCGTGCGATAGGCTAGTCGCTATATCGGTGATTTGGGGCAGCTCTCGAGGATTAAAATTAACGTTTATTCCTATGCCGATATCGGCATAATTTACTTTACCTTCCGCGACCTCGTTTTCTATGAGTATGCCGCATACTTTTTTGCCTCTAATCATCACGTCATTAGGCCATTTGATGCCTGCCTCCAGGCCGCTGACATGCTTGATGGCGCCGACCACTGCCAGCGACGCTATCATGACCAATTGGGGCAGGTTTTTAATCGGGGGCTTGAGTATAACAGACATAGCCAGGCTGCCTTCTGGTGAAAACCAGGTCCTGCCGATGCGACCCTTGCCGGCAGTCTGTGTGCCGGCAATGACGACGGTGCCTTCGCCGGCACCTTTCTTGACGAGTTCCCGGGCGGTATCCATGGTGGTGGATAGGTGGGGGTAATAATGCAGTTGCCTGCCGATAAACCTGGTATTCAACAGGTTATTAATTTGAGATTCCATATCCTGGCTCTTCATTATATTCTCTATCTGCGAGGGTACCGGCAATAAGTATACAGGTAGCTTCATGTAGCTGTCTATTTGGCACATTTAAAACTCGATTCATGCTTGATGGTTCCTTTCTCATGACACACTCTTGACATTTTGGTGAAAGCCAATTAGCATTGGGTAAAATAATAAGAATTAAGGAAGTATGGAAACAGGTGATTTCAATTATCTGGTTGATAAAGTTGCTGCCTTGATTCTTGAATCCAGCCGGGTGGTGGTATTTACCGGAGCCGGCATTAGCACCGAATCGGGGATTCCCGATTTTCGCAGCCCTGACGGCATCTGGACTAAGTTTGACCCTGATGATTTTACCATCCAAAAATTTATGAGCAGTGAAAAGACGAGGCGAATGCAGTGGCAGATGATGTCCGAGGGAGGCCTGCTAATGGATGCTGCCCCGAATAAGGCTCACGTTGCTGTCGCCGAATTGGAAAAACTCGGTAAACTAGACTGTGTCATAACGCAAAATATCGATAACCTGCATCAAAAGGCTGGGAACTCCCCTGACAAAGTCTTCGAGCTGCATGGCAATATGAAATTGGTGAGATGCATGAGCTGCGGCCGACGGTTTCCCGTAGAGGAAATTCTCAGTAGACCGGACAAAGAAGTAATTCCGGATTGTCAGTTTTGTCAGGGTATATTGAAACCAGATGCTGTTTTTTTTGGCGAGGCTCTGCCGCAGCAGGCTCTGAACGAAGCCACAAAGCATTCCCGCAATTGTGACCTCTTCATCGTCATAGGATCCACACTCATCGTTTATCCTGCGGCTTACATGCCGATGTACGCCGTTGAATCGGGAGCTAAACTGGTTATTATTAATTTGAGTTCGACGCCAATGGATGCCAAGGCGGCTGCACTCATTTCAGCCAAAGCCGGCGAAGCGATGGAAAGTATTTTAGGGAGGATTAAAAGCCAGCTGCCGGCTTAAGGTGTGGAGCAGGCATGGAAAACGAAGTTGAAAAGAAGAGCAAAACCGAAAGACGGCAACAGAAGAAGGAGAAAAGGAAGTTCAAACTCCACGGCAGCAGTCTCAGAGTAATATACCGCAATGCTATTCTGAAAAGACTGAGAGAAAAGAAGCAGGAACCCTAAGAAATATTGACAAAAATATGAAATCCAATTTATTTGGAGGGAAGAAATGAAAAAGTTACTATTGCCCGTGGTTCTTATCTTGCTGGTAACCGTTGGCTGTTTAATCCCGACGACGACTAAAATACCACCGACCGCATATATAGATTCCATATATCCTATTAATGTCACCTGCGGGGAAACGGTTACTTTTAAGGGACACGGCATAGACCCGGATGGCACTGTAGGCGCCTACGATTGGAGGTCGAGCCGCGATGGAGATTTAAGCACTATAGATACTTTTTCCACCTCTTCTCTGTCGTCCGGAACTCATACCATATGGTTGAGAGTGCAGGATAATGACGGCCAATGGTCCAACCAGGTCTCAGGAACGGTGGTAGTAGCTGCGGTCGGTGAGACCAAGCCTGTGATAAATTCTTTTAGCGCCAGCCCGGCTACAATTGGTCCGGGTCAGTCATCGGTTCTGAGCTGGGATGTTACCGGCTGTACTACTGTAAACATAGACCAGTCAATCGGCAATGTTGCACTGAGCGGTACCAGAGTCGTATCACCAACCAAGAACACAACGTATACGTTAACGGCAGTGAATGATCTTGGCACTTCGGTGGCAACAACCCAGGTAATATTCAGCCAGACGCCTACTACAAAATTGGTACTACCCTCGATTGCAGAGGAAGACGGGCAGGTAAGACGGGACGGCTATGTCAGTAATGTGCCACTAGTCGGCGATACAAAATCAGGCACTGCAATTCAGGCTTTCTTCAGTTTCGATATCTCAATGATACCGCAGGGAACAGCTATTGAATCGGTGTCTCTTGATTTGCCGGCTTCTGACCTGTTTGGATCTCCTTTTGAAGTATTGGGACGGCTCTTTATCTACGAGTATGAGTATACACAATTAACCAGTAAAGACTTTGCTAGCGGTATGGCAATGCCAGGATCGTTGTACTCTTCTAACGGATTAATTACAGGCTCAATAAGTCCTGATACCTTGCTCAGTGCGGTTCAAGCAAAGATAGATGAAGGTAGCAGCCGTTTTCAGATAAGAGTGCAGTTTGAAAAGCAACAGATATACAGGGGTTCCGGTGCCCAGACCTACAACGATCTAGCTGATTTCATAGCCTTTGACCCGGCAAGAACTAAACTAACTATTGAATATCAATATTAATATAAGATGAATTGCCTCAAATATCTCCTTTACATTAGATAGTTTTTTAACCTTTATACGTACGGATTTTATTACTTTGTAATGTGTCTACCTCTACAATGAAAGTAAAACTAAATTAATGCACTTAGCTAATTGGGTGGAAAATCAATGGGAGGTAGGCAATGAAAACACTCATCCCGGGGCTCCTGCAAGTTGCGCTATTTCTATCCGGGTACTATTCAGGTGGCCCTACCCCAACCAGGCCACCTATATTCTCAATTGCCTGTAATCAGATTACTCGGCTGCCGGTGTGAGCCAGGATTCTAGCTGGGGGCTTCATTATTGGCGCCATTTCTGTTAAATTATATGTGGGAGGTGGATAATGAAGATACTAATTTCTCTCGTTCTACTCGCTGTAGTACTAATTCCCGGATGTACCTGCCAGCCGATAATCGTTGGCGGCAAACAGCCTGTAATCAATTCCTTTAATGCCAGTCCGGCCAGCATTTCCAGCGGTGAGTCATCAAGTCTCGATTGGGAAGTCTCCGGGGCTACCTCGGTCAGCATTGACCAGGGTATAGGCAATGTAGCTCTTACCGGCTCCAGGGCCGTAGCACCGGCTGCAACGACTGTCTACACGTTGACCGCTTCGAGTACAGGGGGCTCGGTTACAGCGACCACGCAGGTTATCGTTAGCGGAACTGCGCCCCCGCCGCCCACTCCGCCATCACCACCGACGGGCTTACCGGTTATAAACTATTTTACAATCAGTCCTTCGAGTGTAAGTTTCGGTAGTTCCGTTATCATGAGTTGGGACGTAACCAATGCCACAGCAGTAACCATTGATAACGGTATAGGAGTGATGCCGGTTTCAGGAAGCACGACGATAATGCTGGTGGCGGATACTATATTTACACTGACGGCAACCAATGCCGTAGGCAGTACCATGAGAACTGCCTCTGTCGTGGTATCAAGCCTGTCGCCTCCGCCTGGCATACTGCCGGTTGTCAGTTATTTCCAGGCCGCTCCGCCAATTATTACCAGCGGTGGGTCTACTATGCTAAGCTGGAGTGTAACTAATGCCACATCTGTGGTTATCGATAACGGTGTCGGTTCTGTCGCAGCATCGGGCAGTGCGTTGGTGTCCCCGGTTTCCAGCACGGATTATACGCTCATGGCTACCAATGCCTATGGTTATATCACTCAAACATTATCCGTACTGGTTACGGGCGGAGGTCCGACTGTGGCCTATGATTTCGTTGAAAATGCGGCCACTGCTGAATGGTGGACAAAAATCGGTAGCACAATCACGCCTCTGCCTTTTCCTGGACCTATAAGTGACAAGGGCTATGCCAACTATCAATACAATATAAAGCTGAATGATGGAAACACGTACACCAGAGTTCTGCAGACTCATCCTCAGTGGGTCGATAACGGCTGGATAAGCGGCAAATATTCGGGGGTATACGTTCCGCCCGGGTCCAAGCTCAGAATTAAAGTCGGCCTGATACAAAATGCCAGTGCAGGAAACGTTATATTCAATATAGGCAAGCTTGGCGATGTAGCTACAATAAATACCAATGTTTGGTATGCCGGAGGCGTCAAGGTGCTGGAATCGGATCTCAGCGCTTACGCTGGTCAGACCATAGATTTCGTATTGAATGTCAATGCCAACGGCAGTTCGGGGCAGGACTGGGCGGCCTGGGCAGAAGCCAAGATTATCTACTAGTCTAATAAATTATAGCCAAGTACAAATAGATAGTTAGGTCCGGACAGTTAACTTATTTCACGCCGGGCTTGTTGGAATTGTGGTATATTAAACTACTTAAGGAGGTGGAGATGAAAAAACTGATTACTTTGGTTCTGCTGGTATTGCTGTCTGTGGTCGGCTGTACGGGTGCTCCGATTACTATCAGCACGCAGGGTGGACAACCGTCCATCATTTCTTTCAATGCTGAACAGGCGAGTATTTCGGCTGGCCAGTCGGCAAATCTTAGCTGGAACGTTTCAGGTGCTACTACTATAACCATTGACCAGGGCATCGGAAACGTAGCTCTGACGGGAACTAGAGCTGTAACTCCGGCAGCTACTACTATTTATACATTGACTGCTTCCAGCTCAGCTGGCACGGCCACAGCGACTACGCAGGTCGTAGTCACCGGGACCTCGGCTCCGCCGCCCACGTATGGAGACCTGCCGGTAATCGTATATTTTACGGCCAGCCCGTCGATTGTTGCGAGCGGTAGCCCTGTCACACTGACTTGGAGTGTATCGAACGCATCAACGGTTACAATTGACAACGGCATCGGAACCGTCGGCTCGACAGGTTCTACTGTAGTAACTCCGGCATCGAGCATAAGCTACACCCTGACTGCGTCCAATGCTGCTGGGTGGGCTACCAGTATGGCTACAGTACTGGTTGGCGCGGCACCGCCGGCTGGGATAGCAGATCTCGTTATCCAGGACATTGTGCGCTCTGGAGATACGATTAACTACACAATTAAAAATCAGGGTGATGCGACAGCCGGGCCGACCGTTTCCACTTTACTTGTAGACGGTACGACTGCAGCCAATGATAATGTGGGTTCTCTGGCTCCCGGTCAGTCGTCATCTGAATCATTTGCGAGTTACACTTATTCCTGTACGCTGCCAAGCGATTCGATAGAGGTAAGGGCTGATACCGGCAGCGCAGTGGTCGAGGGCTCTGAAGCTAACAACTCCTCGATAGAGTCCTGGGCTTGCATCCTCATTATCGGGCCGCTACGGACATTGAAACCGGACCTGGTCGTGGAAGATATTTGGGTGGTAGGACATACGATTCACTACAGAATTAAAAACCAGGGTATTGGAGCTTCTGCTGCCGGTTATTCGCGGTTATATATCAATGATGTTATTAAAGGCAATGATGGTGTGGCTGCTGTAGCAGGAGGAGATTCAGTCGATGGCAGTTTTATCCACAATTTCGATTGTGCCCTTCCTATTTTAGTAGATGTCAAAGTCACTGCTGATATTGGAGGAGACAGCACTGAGACCGATGAGACCAACAATTCCCGCACAGAGACTTTTAGTTGCCCATAAGCTTGATAAATTAGGTCTGGGTGCTTTGCAGAGAATCGTGTTGGCGGAAGCTTATGGTTGTATTGCCGGGTAAGGACTACGGCCGGATAGCGATTAAGACAACGTCTAAACCCGGTCCAGGTCGAATCGATAGGTTTCGATAACTGGATTAGCCAGCAATTTGTGACACATCTCATCGACCTGCCTGCGGGTGGCAGCGACGTTTTTTTCTTCTATTTTGACCTCGAAGTATTTGCCGGCGCGAACGTCCTGTACGGATGTGAAACCGAGGTTATGGAGGGCGCCCTTTATGGTCAAGCCTTGCGGATCGTTTACCGTTGGTTTAAGCGTAATATATACTTTGGCCAGATACATTTCACAGTGCCTTTCCCGTTAAGCGCTCATAAGCTTCACGGTATCTTTTAGTAGTGGCGGCGATAACTTCGGGTGGCAGTTTGGGTGCCGGCGGCTCTTTGTTCCAGCCGGAAGCTACCAGCCAATCTCGGATCGGCTGCTTATCGAAACTGGGTTGAGAACGGCCTACCGTAAACTGACTGGCGTCCCAGAAGCGACTGGAATCAGGCGTCAATATCTCGTCAATCAGGATAAGCTTGTCATCGGCAAAACCAAACTCGAACTTAGTATCGGCGATAATTACACCCCGCCCTCGGGCATAGTCGCGGGCATATCGATATATAGCCAGGCTGCTTTCCTCAAGTTTATCGGCCGTACTTTTGCCAACCAGATTTTCAAGCTCCTTATTATTGAGCGGTTCATCGTGTCCGGTTTCTGCTTTCGTAGTAGGAGTAAAGATCGGCTGTGGCAGTTCCTGGCTTTCCTCGAGCCCACTGGGAGCCGTTATCCCAGAAATTGTTCCGTGCTTTTTGTATTCCGCCCAGGCAGAACCTGAAATATAGCCACGGACTACGCATTCAACGGGCACACGTTCGGCTTTAAGGGTAATCATGGAGCGGCCAACCAGGTAATCGGGCGGCGCGCTCTTGGCTGGGAAGTAACCCTTGAGCGCCTCTGCGGCATCGACGGGCGCTACCAGATGGTTTGGCATAACCTGCCCTGTCTTTTCGAACCAGAAGCAGGACAGTTGGTTCAAGACGCAACCCTTATCCGGAATAGGGTCGGGCAATACGACATCGAAGGCCGAAAGTCGGTCGGTGGATACGATCAATAGCATGCCGTTAAGGTTATACGTGTCCCGTACCTTGCCACGACAGAATAATGGGAGCTGTAATTTCGTTTCTGATATTGTTGTTGACATAATGTATTGCCTCAGAGCGAGTGCGGTGCCAGTTCCACCGGCTTGACCGCCTTCGTCTTTTTTTTCTCTGATAAACCGAGTCGGTTGAAAACGGCGTCGACGTGTCTCGTGAAATAGTTGTAATCGAAAAGAGATTCCAGCTCTTTGTCGGATAGGTGGGCTTTAACCTCAGCGTCGGCTTTAAGAAGCTCCAGGAAACTGGTTTTTTCTTTCCAGGCTTTCATAGCGTTGTTCTGCACCAGCTTGTAAGCCGTCTGACGGCTCAATCCTTTGTCAATCAAGGCTATCAATACTCTTTGTGAGAAGACGAGCCCCTGGGTAAGCTCGAGGTTACGTCTCATGTTCTCGGGATAAACCAGTAGACCTTTCATAACAGAGGTGAAGATGCTCAGGATGTAGTCGAGCACCAGGCAAGAATCCGGGAGAATCACACGCTCGTTGGAAGAGTGGCTGATGTCTCTCTCGTGCCACAGTGAAATATTTTCGAGTGAAGTAAGGGCATTGCCTCTAATCAGCCTGGCCAGGCCACAAACGCGCTCACACAGCTCAGGATTACGTTTGTGGGGCATAGCCGAGGAGCCGGTCTGACCGGCCGCAAATGGTTCCTCTGCTTCCAATACCTCTGTCCGCTGCAAGCTTCTAATTTCGGTAGCGAACTTTTCTAACGAGCCGCCGATGATGGCCAGTGTGGTGACGAACTGCGCATGACGGTCGCGCTGAATAATCTGGCTCGATATGGGTGCCGCTGTTAAGCCCAGCTTGCGACAAGCGCTTTCTTCTACCTCGGGTGGCACCGTGGCATAAGTGCCCACAGCGCCCGATATCTTACCAACGCTTATGTTTTTCTCAGCTTCCGTCAATCTGGCGGCGTTGCGCTTCATTTCCTGTGCCCACAAGGCCATTTTCAAACCAAAGGTGATTGGCTCAGCGTGGACACCGTGTGTCCGCCCTATCATTAACGTACGCTTGTGTTCTACAGATTTATCTTCGAGTACCGAAATAAGATCGGAAATGTCCTGAGCTAGAATTTTGGAAGCCTCTTTGAGTTGCAGGCTGAGTGCAGTGTCCATTATGTCCGATGAGGTAAGGCCCAGGTGGATAAATCGCGATTCCTCTCCAAGGCTTTCCGCCACTGCTTGCAGGAATGCAGTCACATCGTGATGAGTAACTTTCAGGAATTCGGCGAGACGGTCCAGGTTGCAAGTAGCCTTTTTTATATTTGGTATAGCCGATTTGGGTATGGTACCAGTCTCCGCCCAGGCTTCGCACGCGGCAATCTCGACCTGAAGCCATTTACTAAACTTGTTTTCTTCAGACCAAATTTTTTTCATCTGAGGCCGGGAATATCGCTCAATCATGATTCCTCTCCGAGTCGTTTATTCTGGATTACCGAGATCGCATTTTTACGGGCGGACAAACCGGGAATTACAGTGCAAATCTCATGCCTCGGCCAATTTACGTTTATGCGCCTCATAGGCTTCTTTGATTGCTTCATGTTTTAAACCAAGTATTTGGGCTGAAAGCAAGGCGGCATTCTTGGCACCGGCAGCTCCAATACCTACGCAGGCTACGGGTACTCCGGCTGGCATCTGAACAATGGAGTACAGCGAGTCGATGCCCTTAAGATCGCTGGTGGGCAGCGGAACGCCGATGACGGGTAACGTTGTCCAGCTGGCCAGAACTCCCGGCAAATGAGCGGCATTACCGGCAGCAGCGATAATTACCTCTATATCGCGTTCAATAGCTTTGGATCCGTAACTACGTACCTTTTCCGGATTTCTGTGTGCCGAGAGCACTGTAAGCTCATATTCGATGCCCAACTGCTTTAGCATATCCAACGCTGGCTGAATTAGAGGCTCGTCTGTTTTGCTACCTATTACGACGCCAACCAAAGGCATTTAGTCCACCTCCCTGGCTGCAATGTCCTGGCGGTAGTGACAGCCATCGAAATGAATTCTGGGCAGATTGCCGTATACTCTGGCTCTGGCTTCGGCCATGTTTTTGCCTGCTGCCGCCACAGTCAGTACTCTGCCTCCGTCTGTGTAAATCCGTGAGTCCTCGCCGAGTTTGGTACCGGCATGGAAAACCATGACATCATCGTTCAGTTTGTCCAGTCCTGTGATTTCTAGTCCGGTTTTATAATTCCCCGGATATCCACCCGAGGCCATGACCACGCCCACGCAGGGCTCTTCCGTCCATTTAACCACAGTTTGGTCGAGCTTATTATCCACTACGGCAAGTAGAATGTCTACCAGGTCGGTCTTCAGACGCGGTAAAATCGCCTGTGTCTCGGGGTCCCCGAATCGGGCGTTGAATTCTAACACTTTTGGGCCGGTATCGGCTATCATCAATCCGGCATAGAGCACGCCTTTATATGGCGTATCTTCCCGTGCCATGGCCTTTATCACGGGCTGTAAGATGGTTTTCGCTACCTCTGCTGTGAGTTTATCGCCAAAGAAACCCGGAGGGCTATAGCTGCCCATACCGCCGGTGTTGGGACCACGGTCGCCATCGAAAACACGTTTGTAGTCGCAGGCGGGTACCATGGGCATGACGGTCTTACCATCAGTGAAGGCTAAAAGGCTTACTTCTTTTCCGACGAGGCATTCCTCGATTATCACCTGGTCGCCGGCGGACCCGAAGACCCTGGCGCCCATGATGTCTGCCAGCGCTTTTAGAGCTTCTTCCTTTGAACCGGCAACGGTGACCCCTTTTCCTGCAGCCAGACCGTCCGCCTTAACCACTATCGGCATCGACATTGACTCAACATATTTTTTCGCTTCGGCGTGGGAATAGAAGCTGACACCTGCCGGGCAGGGTATGCCATACTTTTGCATTAAATTCCTGGCGTAGACCTTGCTCGACTCTATCTGGGCGGCGGCTTTTGTAGGGCCGAAAATCGGCAGACCGAGTTGTCCAAAGCGATCAACGATACCGGCGGCAAGTGGCGCCTCGGGGCCCACTAGAGTCAGGTCGATGTTGAGTTCATGTGCTGCTTTGGTTAATGAATCTATTTCGTTAGCTCGGATATTCAGGTTGCGGGCAATGGCTGCGGTGCCGGCATTTCCCGGTGCCACCAGAAGTTGGGTGACTTTAGGGCTCTGGGCTATTTTCCAGGCCAGGGCATGCTCTCTAGCCCCGCCTCCGATAACCAAGACTTTCAATTCAAAATACTCACTTCAATAAATGATTGATATGCGGAGCGGCTGCCCGGCAGTAATTCAAAATCGGAGCTATTTTGGAGTTGGCAGCCAACCATTTGAGTATAGCCAGTGCGGAACGCAAAATCAAGTGGTTTCAGTGATTTTAATTGACAATTATTTCATTATTTTTTAGTCAACGTCATAAACGTTCACGGGCGTTAACACCTGCAGTGCCTGAAGTTTATATATGATAAAATACACCGGGGTATTAATCTTGTTCTATATACTTTATGGCAAGGACGAATTTTCTGTTCAGGAAGCCCTGGATAACATAAAAAAAGAGCTGGGCGATAGCGAAATGCTGGCGGTCAATACCACCACATTGGATGGCCAGCAGATACGGTTAAACCAGCTGGTAGATGCCTGTAGTTCGGTCCCGTTTCTGTGTTCGTCCCGGCTGGTAGTCGTTAAAGGACTTCTGGGGCGCTTTGAGTTTAAATCCGGTTTTGAAAAACGGCCGGCTCGCTCAAAAGGTAAAACCGATTCTGCGGTGGAAGAATGGATTGGTCTAGCTGAATACATTAAGCAGATGCCGCCTACTACTGTATTGATACTGTTTGACGGCGAAGTTAAGCCCGGCAACCGCTTGATGAAATCTCTATCTCCTCTGGCTGCGGTCAAAGGCTTTGCTGCGTTGAAAGACAATGATTTAAGTGATTGGATACAGGAACGAGTGAAGGATGGCGATGGAAAAATTTCGCCCGCGGCAGTGAAGATGCTGGTCCGGCTGGTCGGTCCCGACCTTTGGGTCATGAACGCCGAAATCGATAAGTTGTTGGCCTACTGCTCAGGTCGGGCGATTACCGAAGACGATGTGAAACAATTGACCAGTTATGCCAGGGAGGCCAATATATTCGCCCTGGTGGATGCTATACTGGAAGGTAGAATAAGCCAGGCACAGCAATTGCTTCACCGACTACTTCAGGGTGGAGCTTCTCCGTCTTACATACTGGCAATGATTACCCGCCAGTTACGTCTCATTGTACTGGCTAAGGACATTGGCAAGAAAAAATCTACGGGAATACCATCAGGCCTGGAATCGGTCTCTGAATACAGCCTGCAGAAAGCGACTAAACAGGCCAAGGAGTTTACCCTGGAGCGTATTAAGAAAGCGTACGATAAATTGCTGGAAGCTGACCTGGGCATAAAAACAGGGAAATATGAAGGTGACCTGGCGTTAGACTTGCTGGTAGTAGAGCTGGGTCAAAGCTAATTTTAAGCTGGACTACTCAAAGTATATCGGCTAAGCGGTTGCGACTTCATAGATTACAGCGCGGAAGCCATGCTAGCTGAAGTACAAAGAGCGCTGGACAGCTATCGGCACAAAGCCTGGACGGAAGTAGTTAAGAGGGTAATAGCACTCGATTTTTCTTGGGAGTCTTCGGCCAGGAAATATGAGTTACTATATCTAAAAGCCCTGGATTTACCGAAACGTGATCACAATGGATAGACAGGCTGTTTTAGCCATTGATATCGGTGGTACCAAGTTTATTGTAGCCGTGGTGCGTGCTGACGGTGAGATTATATTGAGAAAATACTGCTTAACACTTGCCGAGGATGGCCCACGAGCTGTTATAGAAAGACTTTCAAAAATTATTAAAAAGTCGATAGCTCAGGTGAAGTTTGCAGATATCAAACTGATTGGGGTAGGCGTAGGAGTTGCCGGGCTTGTAAACCAAAAAAGAGGCAGGCTGACGACTTCACCGAATTTGCCCGGCTGGCGCAATGTAGCTGTTGAAGATGCTGTTAGTGCGGCATCTGGCCTGGAGACATACGTAATAAATGATGCCAGCGCTGCGGCTCTTGGAGAATCGTGTTTTGGGGCGGGTAGGGGATTTAACAACATCCTATACGTGACGGTAAGCACTGGAATCGGTGGCGGCATAATTTTAGACGGGCAACTTTATACAGGTACCGATGGCTGTGCCGGAGAATGGGGGCATATGACCATAGTGCCTGAAGGACCGAAATGCCATTGTGGTAATTTCGGATGCCTCGAGGCGCTGGCTTCCGGTTGGGCTATAACCAAAGATGCCGTAACTCGTATAAATGCGGGCCAAGTTAGCATGATCACCGACATAGTCGAAGGTAGAATCGACGATATTACAGCTGAAATTGTGGGCAAGGCTGCTAAGAGAGGTGACAGGTTGGCGTGTGATATAGTAGATGCAGCAGCTAATTATTTGGGTATCGGTTTGTCCAACCTGGTAAATATTTTTAATCCGGAACTGATTGTAATCGGCGGCGGTCTATCCAAAATGGGTAACCTTTTGCTCTGCCCGGCAAGGCGAGTAATTAGAGAAAGGGCTTTTCTACTGCCGGCTAAAACCGTACGTATAGTACGTGCCAGCCTGGGTAGCAATGCCGGGATTGTTGGCGCTGCCGCTTACGTTTTCGGGCGAAGCGTGAAAGGAGTAAAGGCATGATTTATTGGGCGCCATTGCTTCATTTCTACCAACCTCCGACACAAACCACCAGCATGTTGATGCGAATCAAGATAGTGTAGCCTATATTTTAAAGAATATGAGCGACGTGGTCATCCAGACCGTATTCGGTAGTGAATGGAACATCAACATGCTCGGCGGTGGGCATAATGAACAAGCTTACTATTTAATTCCAGGTGTCGCTCTGGAGTACAATCATCTGGATTCACAGGGTGAGGTGAAAGAGGTGCAGGAAATCATTGTGGGCAATCGAAACCTGGGTTTCGAGCTTGTCCTGATAGCCGAACCCGCCGTGGGATTTTGGCGTTTTCCTGTTGAAAGAGTGTCCAATTCTGAGGCAGGTATCGAGTTGATCTATCAGGAAAGCTGCCTGGTTTTACTGCTGCCTCTCGATTTGCCACCCGGGAAGGCAGCAGAGCTCAGCTTGGTGTGGCAGGTGAGGAAAAACACCGAATAAATCCTAAGCCTCAGATCCCATAATAGACAACGCGCCGAGACCGATCATCTTACTTGCCAGATTTTTACCCAGTTGCTCTGGTTGTGTAACATCGCCCTCTGCAGCGGCGCGAAGTATCTGGCTGCCTTCGATGCCGGCCACCATACCTTCGAGTTTCAGGTTATCATTTGAAATGGTTCCTAAAGCCGCTATCGGAGCCCGGCAACCGCCTCCCAACGCCCGTAAGAAGGCTCTTTCGGCACTTATAGCTGCCCAAGTCGATGTATCCTTTATTTTGGATACCAGGTCAAGGATTTCACTGTCCTGAGAGCGTATCTCAACCCCAAGCGTGCCCTGTCCTACTGCTGGTGTAAAATATTCCGCCGGTAGATATTCGGTTATGCGTTGTTGCCATCCGAGTCGTAGCATTGCGGCGGCAGCTACGATAACGCCATCGAACTCTCCATCGGGCACCTTTCGCAGCCGGGTATCGATGTTGCCGCGTATATTGGCAATGGTCAGGTCCGGCCGGATGGCCAGCAGTTGAACAGCGCGCCTCCGGCTTCCGGTGCCTATCTTTGACTTCGGAGCAAGTTCCGACAGTTTCCCCCTCCTTGATATAAGGACGTCCCGGGGGTTGAGCCTGTCTGTAACAGCGGCCAGTAAAAGCCCTTCAGGAATTTCTGTAGGCAGGTCCTTAAGGCTGTGGACGGCCAGGTCGATGCGTCTTTCCAGCAGTGCTTTTTCCAGCTCTTTGACGAATACTCCCTGTCCGGCGAAGTCGTCTAAAGACGCGGTAAGGTTGTGGTCGCCGGCCGTCTTAATCCTGGCCAGGTGTATTTTTAAATCAGGGAAAAATTCAATAAGCTTGTTTTTGACTTCTTCCGCTTGAATGACAGCCAGTTTGCTGCCGCGGGCACCTATAGTGATTTCCCTCATCGGGACTTATCTCTATCGAGCCGGAACAACTCAGCGACCAGCTTGATATAATCATCTCTTTCGTCGGCATCTTTCTTGAGGTGCTGGATGGGATCGTGAAGTATTTTTTGTACTATAGCTTTTGTCATAGCTTCTAGGCTTTGTCGCTCTTCTTCTGATAGCCGGCGCAATTTCTTGAGAGTCGATTTAAGCTGTGCCTGGCGTATAGCTTCTGCCTTTCCCGCCAGACTGCTTATTATCGGCTTCACTTCTAGAGTCTGCCATTGAGAGGCAAACCTCTTAACTTCAGATTCAATGATTTCCATTGCCTTATGTGTCTCGGCCTCTCTCTGTTTTCTGTTATGCTGAGAAATATGAGTGAAGTCGTCAATGTCGTAAAGAAAGACGTTGTCCAGGCGTCCTACTTCAGGGTCGACATCGCGAGGGACCGCTATATCAATAATTACCAGAGGCTGATTTCCACGGGCTGACATAACAGTTTCCAGCGTCTTAATGTCGAGTATAAGGTGAGGCGCTCCGGTGCAACTGATGGCTATATCACAGCCGGTCAGCTCCTGACCGAGGCTGCCTATATCTACTGAATTGCCGCCGAGCATTTTAGCCAAGGCCGATGCTTTTTCATATGAACGGCTGGTAGCCGTAATTTGGGCAATACCTCTTTCCTTAAGCGCCTTGGCTACTAATTTTCCTGCTTCACCCGTGCCGATGACCAGGGCTTTGCATCGGGTCAAATCACCTATGGCTTTAGCTGCCAGGTCGACCGCCACGGAACTGACCGAAAGTGCGTTTTTGCTGATTCCTGTTTTTTCCCTAACCTGTCTGCCCACCCTAAGTGCCCGGTGAAAAAGGGTCCGCAGTGGCTGCTCCAGCATTCGCGCCTTGTTGGCTTCTTCCAGGCTATTTTTCACCTGCCCTAGAATCTCAAATTCGCCGATAATCATTGAATCAAGCCCGGAAGCTACGCCGAATAGATGCCTGACCGCTGCCTCATTCCGGTAGCGGTAAATATAACTAGAAAGGTCATTATCTGATATATTTGCCCAGGCTTTGAAAAAGTCTATACCTGGTTGGGACAAGTCACTGCTCTCGGCCACGGAGTAGACCTCAATACGGTTACAGGTAGAAAGGATTAGCCCCTGTGAAACGTATCCGTGCAGCAAGCTGAGTGCATCGGCGAGGTGTTCGTTGCTCACGGCCAGTCTCTCCCTGATTTCAATCGGCGTTGTGCTGTGATTTACGCCGGCTACATTAATCTGCATACCGAAATGTTTCTCCATAGATTTCTTTAGGTCGTTACCTTTAGTCTGGCCAGCATGATTTCTCTGGCTTCCTTGTTTCTACCTCTCTTGATAAGTTCGATGAGGGAATCCAGGTCGAGTGCTTGCTGCCACTGCTCGGCGCTTACTTCGACTCCGTTTTTCTTTATTTCACTGCGTACTTCACTGGCTATTACAGCCAGCTGCGCATACTCTGTTTTTAATTCCGCAGCCAGCTCGCTTTTTATCTTACGGGCGAGTGCCGGACTTTTGCCGGAGGTAGAAACGGCCACGATTATATCACCACGTCTGAAATAAGAAGGCACTATAAAATCCGAAATATCGGGTTTGTCCACGACATTTACCAGTATTTTTTTCTTTCTGGCCTCGACAGCTGCCTTTTCGTTCACCTTGGCATCATCGGTGGCGGCAATTACCATATAGACGTCATCCAAATCTCCCGACTGATAGTCCCTGCATATTGTCCTTATAGCATTCTGTTTGGCCAGCGCCTCCATTTCTGCACAGAAAGTGGGACTGACACTTACTACATTAGCACCGTGTTCCAGTATAGTTTTGGCCTTTCGCAGAGCTACCTCACCGCCGCCAATAACCAGGCACTTCTTGCCCTGGATATTAAGCAGAATGGGGTAGTAGGGCGATATAGCCTGTTTTTTCATACTTTGTATTTGACCCTGGTTTTTTTCAACTCTTTGATGCTGAAAAGAATTTTTCGTTTATTATTTTCGAGAAACGCCTCTGTACATATTCTATCAATTATGGCTAGACAATTCTCTCTACTGTCAGCGTGAACCATGGCGAACAAGTTATGAGGCCAGAGTGAGTTTGTCTGTCTTTTGTAACAGTGGCTAACCTCGCCGAATGTAGCTATTTTTTTACCGACGTTATCAACCTGGGTCGGCGGAACTTGCCAGCAGGTCATGGCATTGGCGATAAATCCCAGCCGGCTATGGTTGACGGCAGCACTGAACCGTCGCATGATTCCAAGCTGTAATAAATTCCGGCAATGGCCCAAAAACTCATCCGCGTCCATACTCATTTTCTTTGAAAGTGAGTCGAATGGCTGTTCATTTGATGGAAGGTCCTCCTGCAGGACGTTAATGACGGCACGATCAATGGCAGACAGGTTGTATTTGTTAGCTACGCGTGCCTTTGGTTCAGTGCGCTGCGACGATAACGCTCGGTCAGAGTGAGCAGTTACCAGGATAAAGATGGCCTCTATTTTGAAAGTTTTCAGTGCTGGCAGATTGATTATTGTTTCAACCTTCATGACCATTCCCAGCTTACGAGCTTCAATGTCCAGGTCTTCAGTGATGGGGATTGCCAGAGTGAACCACAGGTTGAAATCGTGGTCATCGCGCAGATAGCCATGGCTTATCATGGGATGCTCCCCGATTAACCGGCTGGCGTTGTCCAGATATTGATCAGGTACCTTGGCCGCTATAAGCGTCGTTCGATAGCCCAGGCTCTTTGGATTCAATACCGGTCCAATCAGCCGGATTATTCCCACCGCTTTCAATCTCTCAATTCTATCTATGGCTTCGCTCGTAGAAATATCCAATGCTGCGCCCAGCCGCGAAAAGGGCTGCCGGTACAATGGAAATTCTGATTGAATTATGTTGAGCAGGTTACTGTCGATTTTATCAAGCACCATGGTCCTATCTATTTCTTCTGCCTGCGCACCGGTTGGTATATACAATATGGCTCTTCCTGGAGATAATCGCCGGTTGACTCATAAGCACGGGCACGGCAACCGCCGCAGATATTCTTATATTCACAGACCCCGCATTTTCCCTTTATGCTGGACAGGTCTCTTAGCTGGCTAAATAGCGGTGATCCTTGCCAGATTTCCTTGAAGCTTCTTTGCCTTACGTTTCCGGCGGTCACATCGAGATAGCCGCATCCCTGCACCGTGCCCCGATGCGAGATAAAGCAGAAATTTATCCCGGCCAGACATCCCCGTGTCATCGAGTCCAGGGACTTATTTTTAGCTTCGCCAGCCTGTTCAGGAAGAGAAGTAGTAACATTAACTTTATTTCTCGAGTCTCTCTGCTTAACTATTCGTTGATAATGAGGTGCATCTGTCGGCTTGAAAAATATACTTCTCCCCAGTTCTTTCTGCCTGTCATACACCCAGTTAAGTGTCTGCTCATATTCAGACGACGACATGGCTACTGATTCCAGACCTTTGCCTCTGCCCGTGGGGACCAGCATAAACGGGTGAAAAGCGACCGCGCCCGAGTCAAGCGCCAGTTTAAGTAGGTCATTAAGGTAATGCATATTAAGCCTGGTGATGGTGCTGTTTATTTGAACGTCGATACCAGCCTGCCGCAATAGAGTTATTCCGCTAATAGCGGCCTCGAAGGCACCGGTTTTACCTCGAAATTTGTCTTGAAGTTCGGCCGTCGGGAAGTCAATGCTTACGGCTACCCTGGAAACGGGGACTGCCCTTAACTTAGTGGCGATTTCATCGGTGATCAAGGTGCCATTGGTGCCCATAGCTACGCGCAGTCCTTTGTCTGCGGCGTAAGAACCGATTAAAAATATATCCCGGCGCAGCAGCGGCTCGCCGCCACTTAGAATCAGGACCGGTTTGGCCGTTTCAACTATACCGTCTATCAAACGGAGGCATTCTGTCGTGGACAGCTCATCATCAAATTTTTCTTGTCTAGAAGCCGAACGACAGTGAGCGCAAAAGAGGTTGCAACTTCTGGTCAACTCCCAGGCAACCATTCTAAGTTCGGGTATCATGTTTCTATTGGTCCAGTCTGATTTCGTTGTCGGTCAAATAACAAGCCGGGTCTTCCGCCCAAACATCACCGTAGACTGCCTCGGCCCGTACTCGCAGATTGCCGTTACACAGGTTCAAATATCTGCAGGTAGCGCAGCGGCCTTTGAGCAAGCCTTTTCTCTCTTTCAGGCCGCGCAGCAATGTATCTGAGGTATCCATCCAGATATCGCCGAACTTGCGCTTGAGGACATTCCCGAAGGACCGGTGCCTCCAGAACTGGTCGGCGTGGACGTCACCAATTTCGTCAACGGCCCCGATGCGGATGCCTGAGTTATTACCGCCGTTAGCCTGGAGCAACTCCGATACCTTTTCGGCACGGGCTGGGTCCTCGTTTTTCAGTTTAAGATATATGTAGACACCATCGGCATGGTTGTCTACAGTAAGGACTTCTTTCTTTAGCCCGCGCTGGTATAGGTCCAGAGTGCGGGCACAAATAAGATCGACCACCTCCCGCGTCTGTGAGTGATTTAGATCGTCATTGGACAATTTGCGTCCCCGCCCCGCATAAGCGAGATGATAAAAACAGACCCGTTCGACTCTTTCCTGCTCCAGTAAATCGAATATGGCTGGAATTTCTGTATAGTTGTTCGAGGTGATGGTCATTCTCAATGAGATCCTCAGACCCAGAGGGACGCAGTTCCTGATGCCTTGTAAGGCCGCCTCATAGGCACCTTGTTGCCCGCGAAAAAGGTCGTTTTTACTGCCGGTGCCGTCCAGGCTGATGCCGACTTCGGCGAAATCGGCATCCTTGATTTGGCGGGCAATTTCTCTGGAAATGAGGGTTCCGTTCGTAGACAGTACGGTTCTGAGGCCCCGCTGTCTGGCAAATTGCGCCAGCTCAAATATGTCCTGTCGCAGTAAGGGTTCTCCACCGGAAAAAAGAATTACCGGAACGCTAAATTCAGCCAGGTCGGTAATAAATGATTTAGCCTGATCGGTAGTGAGAGTATCCGCGTGCTCTTTGACGCCAGCGCTGCTGTAACAGTGGATGCAGCGCAGGTTGCATTTGGCGGTACAATTCCAAACTACGATGGGCGCTTGCTTGCCGGTTGTCCGGTGTTCTCTGCCGTAACGGAGGCTGTCACCGGGCTCGACGGTATCGCACAGCAGCTTGGAGACAGAAATCATGCATTCATTATACTTCCAAAGCTTGACCGCAGGCTATTTTGGCGCTGTAGATGCCGACCCTGCTGATGGTTACTTTTTAGCTAATATGCGGTTTATTACAGACCTGAGTTCCCTGGCATCGAATGGTTTCATCATGTACGGCGACTTGGTCTTATTGAGGAAGGAAATAGTGCGTTTGCCCATAACGTCGCCGGTAATAAAGACTACCCGTTTCGTTATTGACGGCGCAATCTTTTGAAACTGCTTGTACAGCTCAACTCCGCTCATGCCTGGCATCTTGATATCGAGTAGTATGAGGCGGTACCTTTTGGCCTTGACCATTTTCAAGGCGGCGGCAGCGTTATCCACTGTTTCCACCGTATGTCCCTGCTCGCCCAGTACCTGGCTTATGAACTGCCTTATCACCGGCTCGTCATCCACCACCAGTATCTTTGCTTTAGCGACTTTAACCGGCTCTTCTATGACAGCCTCGCTAGCATCGATCTGCATTTCTTCGGTTATCAGAGGTATTTCGATAATAAAGCTGGCTCCCTTGCCCGGCTCGCTTTCAGCCCATATTTTCCCGTTATGCTCGGTTATTATGCCGTGGCAGACGCTAAGGCCGAGTCCCGTACCCTGCCCGACTTCCCTCGTAGTATAGAAGGGATCGAATATGGTCTCCAGGTTCTCCTTGGCTATACCGGGGCCAGTATCCTTGAAGGTAATTCTAAGCGTGCCATCCATTCTCTCGGTCTTTATGGTCAGTTTGCCTTTATCATGGGCTTGCTTCATCTCCGTCTCGGCGTTAATAATCAGGTTGAGAAACACCTGTTGGAGCTGGCCGGGGTCGGCCATGGTCATGGGTATATCACGTGCAAGCTGGAGTGTAACCTTGATATTATTGGCTGATAGTTCATAGGCGCGCAAATCAAGCGTGTTACGTATCAATTCGTTTATATTGACATATCGCTGCTCCGGCTTTGTCTGGCGGGCGAAGGCGAGTAGTTTCTTGACGATGCCGGCTACCCGTTGTGAGCCCTCGTTTATGATCTCCAGGTCGTGACGGACATCTTTGGATAGGTCTTTTCTGGTCAGCAGCAGATGGGCATAGCCGATAACTCCCGTCAACGGATTATTTATCTCGTGGGCGACGCCTGAGGCCAGCTCGCCGACAGACGCCAGTCGGCTGGCAAGCTGGGCTTTCTGCTCCAGCTGTTTCTTTTCGTCATCCGCTTTCTTGCGCTCGCTGAGGTCCCTGTTAATTCCCCTGAAGCCGATTATCTCTCCACTTCTATTTCGTAAGGGTAGGACCGTAGTTTCAGACAGATTTAGAGACCCGTCCTTTTTAATACTACGCCTTTCGAGTAATCTGACTGTTTCACCTGTGCGATAAACCCTATTGAATTGCTCGCGTGCCTTTTCAGCTTCCTCGGGCGGTGTGTACTTCATATAGTGCATCCCCATCAATTCTTCTCTGGAGTATCCCAGGCGGCGACACATGGCGTCGTTGAAGAAAGTGAATCTGCCGGCAATGTCCATCTCATAATAAGGTTCTTCCATCTCCTCCAGAACAGTCCTGTATCTCTCCTCCGAGCGCCTGATGGTCTCCTCCATCTGTAAGCGTTTTGATATATCTCGGCCAACGCCCCTGAATCCAATAACTTCGCCCTTGTCGTTTTTAACAGGGAAGGCTGAGTACTCGACAGGAATTCGGCTTCCGTCCTTTTTGAGTTGTTCGGCCTGGAACAACTGATTTGGCTCACCCGTCCGATAAATCTGGTTGTATATCTCGAATACTTCCTTTTGCCTGTCGGCGGGCGTAATGTTCTTATAGCTCATGTCGGTCATTTCTTCTCTGGTATAACCCACCTGTCGACATTGCGCATCGTTGAACAGGGTGTAATTGCCCTTCAAGTCTGTTTCGAAATATGACTCCTGCATCTCTTCCAGAATCGTCCGGTACCGCTTTTCCGATTGTCTCAGGGCCTCTTCCATCCGTTTACGCTCAGTGACGTCTTTGCTGACTCCGCGGAAGCCTGTTATCTGGCCCTTTTCGTTACGTATGGGAAAAGCAGATAGCTCGCCAAATCCAGAGCTGCCATCCTTGCCAACGAATGTATAAATAAGGGATCTGGTTGGTTCACCTGTAAGATATGTCTGATGGAATGCTTTATAAAGCTTTTTGGCGTCATCCTCGTTGCTGCTAAACTTGAAGCTCTCGCCTATTAGCTTATCCCTGGTAGTCTTTAAGCCCTGGCATAGGGTATCATTCACGTAAGTATAGTGGCCGGCCAGGTCAACTTCGAAATAGTTGTCCTGCATCTCGTTCAGTATAGTCCGGTATCTTTCCTCCGACTGCCTTAAAGCCTCCTCCATCTGCAGGCGTTTGGTTACCTCTCGGGAGATACCTCGAAAGCCGATGATGTCTCCGCTCTCGTTTCGTATGGGGAGAGCTGAAACCTCATCGATCATTATGGTGCCGTCTTTCTTAATATGTTTGGCAACGAACATTTCAGTTGGTTTACCCATGCGATGCACCTGATTGTAGATTTTAGTTACCTTTTCGACTTCTTCGGGTGCAGTGTAAACCTTGTAATTCATGCCCATCAATTCTTCTTTGGAATAACCCAGATGGCGGCACATAGCATTATTGACAAAAGTAAGGGTACCTCTAAGGTCATTCTCATAGTAAGACTCCTGCATGTCCTCCAGGATGGTCCGGTATTTCTCTTCTGACTTTCTAAGTGCTTCCTCCATTTGCTTGCGTTCGGTGATGTCGTGACTGACACCCCGGAAGCCGGTAACTTCGCCCTGCTTGTTCCGTACCGGGAAAGCCGACAATTCGCCGGTCCCGCTGCTTTCATCTTTTCTTGTGAAGGTAGTCGTCAGGCATTTTAGGGGTTCACCTGTACGATAGATATGGTTGAAGGCTTTATAAATATTTTTAATGTCTTCCTCGCTGTGGTAGGTGATCCGATAGTTTGCGCCTGTCAGCTCTTCCGCAGTATAACCGACGCTGCGACAAAGGGCGTCATTCACAAAGATGTAATTACCGGCGAGATCGACTTCGAAATAGTCGTCATGCATCTCGTCCATTATGGTGCGGTATCTTTCCTCCGAACGCCTTATCGCTTCCTCCATCTGCTTGCGCTCCGTGATGTTGCGGCTTATGCCCCGAAAACCAACTACATCTCCCTTGTCATTCCGCAAAAGGGAAACCCAGTCCTCCGCAAATATCCTCTTCCCGTCCTTTCTGATCTGCGCTGGAGAAAACCATTTGAGGGGCTTACCTGTACGAAATACTTCGAGATAGGCATCACTTATTTTTATTGTGTCCTCGGGAGCCGTGTGAGCCTGGTAGTTCATGCCCATAAACTCTTCTCTGGAGTAGCCTAACTTACTAAATATGGCGTCATTGAAGAAAGTGTAGTTGCCTTCTAAGTCAGTTTCATAGTAGCCCTCTTCCATTTCATCCAGAATAGTCCGGTATTTCTCCTCTGACCGCCTTAGGGCTTCCTCGATGTTCATACGTTCGGTTACGTCGCGACTGATTTGCCGAAAGCCTGTTATTTTGCCAGCCTCGTTTCTTATGGGCGAGACCGATATTTCGGCGGTCATTCTAGTTCCGTCTTTTTTTATCTCATCAATAGCAAGCAGCTTGATTGGCTCACCCGTCCGATAGGCCTGGTTATAAGCCTGAAAAACCTTGTCTACAACATCAGGCGCAGTGTAGACTTTATAGTTCATGCCTAAAAGCTCTTCTCTGGAGTAGCCTAAGTGTGTACACAGTGCGTTGTTAAAAAAGGTGAAGTTGCCGGCGAGGTCTACCTCAGAGTAGGCCTCTTCCAATTGCTCTAATACCGACCTGTATTTCTCCTCCGATTGTTTTAAAGCTTCCTCCGTTTGCTTATGTTCGGTAATGTCCTGTGCAAAACCAACCAAACCTAATGGCAAACCACCTATATCAAATATCGGTATCTTATCCGTCTGCACCCATCTGAGACCGTCTGCGGATTCGTATTGTTCTACTATGTTAAGCTTAGGCTTTCCGGACTCTATGACTTCTCGATCATCGTCAGTCATGGATTGCGCAATGTTCGCCGAATATAAATCGAAGACTGTTTTTCCTATAAAATCCTGTTCAGGCATCCGAAGAGCATCAGCGAAAGCTTTATTAACACGTACAAATTTTCCCTCTTTATCTTTATAAAAAACTAGTACAGGAGAATGATCTAATATAAGTCCTAACTCCTGTCGCTCTTTTTCAAAACGTTCCTGAAGTCTCCTGCGCTCGGTGAGGTCGCGGGCGATTCCCTGAATCGCATAAATTTCCTCGCCACGGTAAATAGCGGACTCCGTAGTTTCTACGTCTATAAGGGAGCCATCCTTACGTCTTAGCCGAAATTCCAAGGGCTGTCTTTGAGTCCCAGTCTTTATTATCTCCTGGAGTGTGGTAAAAGCTTTGGGTAACTGGTCTTCGCTTAACAGGTTAGCAAAATTAAGATTTTGGATGTCTTTTCTATCGTAACCCAGCAACTCCAGGGCTTTATCGTTGGCGTCCATGAAATTGCCTTCTAAATCATGTAAGTAGACGAAATCAGGTGAACGGTCGAACAGAGCCTGGTATCTTTCCTGTGATTGCCTTAGAGTTTCCTCTATTTGCTTGCGCTCGGTAATGTCATGGCTGACACCGCGAAATCCAATTGTCTTCCCCTTGTCGTCCTTCTGCGGGAATACAGAGGTTTCGGCAAACCGCTGGCTTCCATCTTTGTGGACAATCTTATACTGCATGTTCCTGACCGGTTTACCGGTCCGGTAAACTTGATTGAATCCCTCATAAACTTTATCCACGTCTTCAGCAGCCGTATAGGTCCGATAATTCTGTCCACGGAGCTCATCCTGAGAGAGCCCGACAAGACGGGATATGGCATTATTATATGAAACAAAATTGCCAGCCAGGTCTACCTCCCAGTAACCCTCCCTAATATCCTCTAATATTGACCTGTACTTCTTCTCCGACTGACGTATAGCTTCCTCGACCTGGTAGCGTTCGGTGATGTCCCTGATTAGATTAAGGTTCGCCGGTTTTCCGTCCCAGGTGATGGAGACAACGGTGGATTCAATCAGTCTAATTTGGCCGGCCTTGGTCCGTATTTTCAAAACGGGAATCACCAGTATAGAACCGGGGGCGACCAGCTTACTGGCCGATTGCACCGCGGTTCTTTCATTATCTGGAGAAAGAAGGTCCTTAAGCGTCATTGCTTGCAGCTCTTCTGTGGAATACCCTGTGACCAGAGCCACAACGGGATTGACGAACCTTATTTTCTGTGCCTCCAGTACGACGATACCCTCAATGGCGTTCTCGACCAGAATCCGGTAATGGTTCTCCGATTTTTGCAGCTCTTCCTCCAGTCGTTTACGCTCGGTTATATCGCTAATAAGTCCCACGTAGTATTGCGAGTTGCCATTGCCCTCTGTAAATTTGTAGATAATGACTTCCACGGAAACACGAGAGCCGTCTTTACGTATGTACTCTTTCTGGAAGGTCTGGGAATTGCCGGTTTGCTGTAATCTTTCCAGTGCCCTGGCTTCGCTCTCATGCCACTCAGGCGCCGTTAGACCGGCAGCTATTATGGGGTCGCTCAACTCTTTAGTGCGGTAGCCGGTTAGTTTGGCAAAAGCTTCATTCCAGCACAGCAGGTGCCTGTCGGCCGCGGTTATGATCATAGGCTGAGTAACATGTTTTATTAGTTCAGCCATGAATTTAACCTGTTCCTGGGCTCTCGATTCCGATTCTTTATTGGTACTCATTTTTACTCATCCACACTGCGTCCAATTAACTGCGTCCAATTAAATATCTGCTATTTTAATTTTGCAGGAATAGCCTTCTCTTTGGTCTCTGGCCTTCGGAATTTTGGAATAAATTTGACTGACTTCTTGCCTTTGTTCATCAAACTTATGAAGGTATCTACTATGACCGGAGCGAACTGCTTCCCTCTGCCCCTGATAAGTTCGGCGTATGCCTCTTCGGGCAGCATCGCCGGACGATAAGGTCGGTCAGATGTCATGGCATCGTACGCGTCAGCGACGGCCAGCGCCATAGCTCCCTGCGATAGCACCCTGGAGTAGGCGTCAGTAACTACTATGATATCCAGTCCCTTCGTCATTTGCTCGCCGGAAAGGCCGTCAGGGTAGCCTCTGCCGTCAAAGCGCTCGTGGTGATGTCTGACCATTTCCAATATTTCTCTATCCTCGATTATGGGGCTCAGTATCCTCTCGCCCACCTCGCAGTGCGCCTTCACCAGTTCGAATTCGTCGTCGGTGAGCTTGCCGGGCTTGTTTAATATCATTTCGCTGATTCCGATTTTGCCGACATCATGAAGCAAGCCAGCCAGTTTAATTTTCTCGGCGATGTATTTGGGGGCATCCATTTCCCTGGCTACCGCCACAGCTATCTCAGTGACTCTTTCGGAATGTCCGTGTGTGTATTTATCTTTGGCTTCCAATGCGTACGCCAAAGATGTGGTTGAATTAAGAAATGATTGGCGTATTTTCTTGGTCTGCTCTTCGACCCTTTGTTCCAGATGCTGTTGATAATCGCGATTTTCGATTACGAGCTTTCTTTTTTCCAGCGCCCGGTCCAGGCTAACCGTCAATACGTTTAACTCAACAGGTTTAATAATGTAGTCATAAGCCCCCATCCTCATCAGGCCTATGGCTGTCTGCACATCGGCGATAGCGGTCACCATGATAACCGCCGTATCAGGATATTTGGCCTTGATTTCCCTCAGCACTTCCGGACCGGCTTTGCCGGGCATCATAATATCCAGCAGCACCAGCTCAACTGAGTCTGCCTTCAACATTTTCAGTGCCGTATTGCCGTCAGCCGCGGTAACGCAGTTAAAGCCGTCGTCGGTTAATTTGCGCGAAAGGATTTCCCTGACGCGCATTTCATCGTCGACTATCAGGATGTTCGCTTTTTCCTTCTTGCTCATATTCGTTCCTCGATCCTTTGATAAATCGACTAGTTCATGAATATTTGTTTGGTTTCCAGTGGCTTTTTTATCCGGTGTGCGAAGGAATGGCCATCGTTTGATTCCGGGCTACTTGAAGACCCCGGTATTAGATTATTGCCGGTATATGTGCCTTCGTTAGTCTCTACCATATCGCTCATTTTGACTTGCGTAGTTAAGCTATCCGCCGAGTTAGAAATCTGGAGGGAATACGCCCGAAACTCTATGCCGCCTTCTTCTTCCAGAACAATTAAAATTTTTATCATATCACTACCACCTGTTATTTAGTTTTCCGCGAGAGCAGTATCTATGGTATATAGGAACTCTACGGGGGTGAATGGCTTGGCCAAATACGGCCTTCCGGTCGAGTTAAGGAACTCGCTGGTTTCCTCCGTCATGGTGTCTCCGGTAATAAATACGGTCCGGGCTGCCATCTCCGGGCATTTCTTCTTCAGAATTTCATAGAGGTCTATGCCGCTAATCCCGGACATTTTAAGGTCTGCCACCAGCAAGTCATAGCCCCTGTTTTGCAGCATTGCCAGCGCGGCTTTCCCATTCGATACCGCCTGCGCTTTATGGCCTTTGTTAGATAAAATTCTTGCCAGAATATTACGTATTGCCGGTTCGTCATCTACAATCAACACTGTGTAGCGTGTCTCTTTCTCGGTTCCTCTTCTTTCGGCACTTACAACCATCTTAGTCTTTCCCCCTTCCTTGTGTATCTATCCCGAACCCACTACAGTCTTGCCACTCCATCCTTAATTAACAACTTATGAATCTACTTGCTATTTAGCACCATTAAATGTTTGCTGGCTAAATGTGTGTACAGCCTGCAATATCTCGTCGCCAGTGAAAGGTTTAATCATGATTAAGAAGGGGCCGTGCTCCTTAGCCTTCTTAAGTAAATCGCTATCTGGATAACCTGTTATTATGCCTATAGGTACCTGCTTATCTATTTTTCTAATCCGGCGGAAGAGCTCGCTGCCATCGAGGTCGGGCATGGCGAGGTCGAGAAAGATTAGATCGAAGTGCTGCCTGGAGACCATTTCCATCGCTTCTAGACTGCTTGACATCGCCGTGACCTGATAGCCGTTCTTGTCCAGAGTGTCCTTGAACAACTGACCTATCATGACCTCATCGTCAACGACTAATATCTGGCCTTGCCGGCCCACCATCTGCTGCGTCAACCATTTGTCGATCTGGTTTTTATCGAATCTAAATTGTTTACCGATCTTGATCGCGGGTATCTCGCCTTTGTGGGCTTTACGTATTATCGTCGTATGGTTGAGCTTCAGGTATTTGGCCAGTTCTTGTGGCGTCCATAATTGTTCCATTTACGTAATACTCCCTTTTATGTTTCTATGCGCATTATAGCAAACGTATAATACTTGTCAAGTATCAACGAGTACAGAAAGTGATAAATAATGCATTGGAGCACTTATAAGCACTTTATTATCAAATATTAAAACAAATATAACGTGCTATTTTTTATATGACGATAGTACTAGGACTAACAGGTGGGCTAATTTTGAATTTTGATAAATATTTAATTGAAATGCTTGGAGACTTTATGACTATTTAATCACGGTATTGGTATAATTTTTTAGGTACCAAACAGAAGATTTCCGAAGCCGTGCCTGACAGGCGGCTAAAATGTTAAAACAAAAAACTCAAGAAAAGACCGCTCAAGCGATTGTCTATGGCGAAGGTCCACTGGATGCCAGGATAATGCTAGTCGGACAGAATCCCGGAAAACAAGAAGCTAAACAAGGTAAGCCGTTTGTCGGTATGGCCGGTAAATATTTAAATGAGGTGCTGGCGAGGAATAATATTGACCGCAATAAATTATATATAACCAGCATAGTTAAACAAACGACTCCTCGAAATAGAAAACCCACCGCGCAGGAGATAAATTACTGGATGCCGCAACTAATAGAGGAGATTAAACGGATCAAGCCCGGGATCATTTTATTGATGGGCAGGGTGGCCTGGAAGACGCCTAGATTTGAGGGCATTCGCTATATAGAGACTTACCACCCTGCGGCTGCCATGAGATTCCCCGGGGCAAGGGACAGATTCGAAAGAGACATGAAGGAGCTGAAGGCGTCGTAATAACTGTTAGTTCAGTCGCTTAATTAAAACCAGTTTATCGTCACCGATCGCATAAAAATCGGCGATCCGGCAACCCAATTCATATCCCTGCCCGCTATAGAAACGCCTGGCTGATTCATACAGGGGTTGAGAAGAGGTTTCGATTATCACCATCCTGCCTTTGCTTTGCAGGACGGCTTCTTCCGCGAAAGCTATTAACTTTTTCCCTATGCCCTGGCTCTGTCGATTTGGGCTTACCGCCAGCCAGTAGATGTCCCAGGTGCCTTCGGTTAACGGCGTTGGCCCGTAGCAAATGTAGCCGGCAATCGATGAGCTGGTTTCAGCCACCAAAATATAATATCCCGATTTAACGGGGTCGGATAGATAGCTGTCGATTACTTCTTCAGCCACCGCGACTTCGGCATCCTTAAATTCGGGCATCTCCCGCAACATGTACATCACCGTCAGCTTGTCGTCTACGGTCATTGGCCTGATTTGCACTTTTCCCCTTCCATTTATAGGGCAAGTTTGACTATCTGGTCGATGAACTGGTCGTAGCTTAGCCCGAGTGCTCTGGCCTGCAGTGCGGCACCCGCGTCGGGCGATATATCAGGGTTGGGATTCAATTCAATTATAGCCAGTCTGTCTTTCCGCCCAAGCCGGAAGTCCACCCGGGCATACCCGTGAGAGCCGAGCAACCTGAAAGCCAGCAGCGCGGTCTGAGTGATGCGTTCCTGAAGGTCGGCATCTATTTCTGCCGGGCAAATGGCCTTAGTTCCCTTATAGTAAATACTTTGCGGGTCCCATTTGGCTGAAAACGTAAGTATATGCGGCATATTCGGCGGCAGGTTAAAGACGATCTCCGATACAGGCATCGCTTTGGGAGGGCTGGCCCCCAGGACCGTGATATTGAACTCGCGACCTTCTATGTACTCCTCTACTAGCGCTCGCTTTCCGAACAGTTGGCTGATGATTTTTACCTGTTTCTCCAGCGAGTCGGCATCATGTACCACGCTTTCCTCCGATATGCCGTTACTGCCATCATCGGCATAGGGCTTTACGATGCACGGGTAATTCAGGTGAAACCAGGACAATGTTTGAGGTCCCAGCAATTGGTATCTGGGTGTCTCAGCACCCATAGCCGCCAGGTGGGCCTTGGTATTCATTTTATCCAGAGCGAACGACAGCGCCGTCCCATCGCAGCCGGTGTAAGTCAAACCGAGTTCAGACAGGTAGTTGGTGATTGCGGCTTCGGTTTCCGGGAAACCGTCAAAACCTTCGAACAGGTTGAAAACCAGGTCCGTTTCCAAATCTTTCAGGCTTTCTTTTGCCGATTCTAACGGCGGTGTGAGAGGTGTGCGCGTGACAGGATACCCCGAATGGATAAGGGCCTGGTGAACGGCGTCTACCGAATCGAGTATAGTAAGCGCCGCTTTCTTTTCTACTTCAGTCCCGTACAGGTCCGGACTGGGTGCGTTGTAGATGAGAGCTATCTTCGGACGCACTGCGGGTACCTTTGTAAGGCGGTATTTAATATGGCTGTTATCAGGTCCGGGTATGTCCAGCCAAGTTTATATGACATGATCGGCAGGTCACTGCTTATCGGATTTAGCCCCGCCAGCGGATTGATTTCCAGGAAATAAGGTATCCCGTTCGAATCCAATTTGAAGTCGAGTCT
>Ga0214474_1000188_pt1 | contig 32014 bp, 27 predicted proteins | sample RVTome_2_FD_187335 | JGI IMG/M metagenome (GOLD analysis project Ga0214474, IMG submission 187335) | Soil microbial communities from uranium-contaminated site in the Upper Colorado River Basin, Wyoming, United States - RVT95D214 HiSeq ... | reverse complement strand
CAATATACCATTATTCCTTCAAGCCTTACCTTGAAAATAGTTACACTACCCCCACCCTCGCCCTCCCCACAACGGAGAGGGGAAGGTTGAGGGAAAAAGGAGCGTTAATGATTCAACCCAAAAAAGTTTGCTTAAAAATTTTTATTTTAACGACCGCCCTTTTCTTTCTTATAACCTCCTGTTCTAATATCCCTTTGATTGGAAAGAAAAAAGACGAGAAGGCAGAAAAAATTCCAGAGGGAAAAACAGTGACCATAGAAGGAATGGACAAAATAAAGGGTGTCAATCCCCCCAAGGCGGAGGCTCCTCCGTCAAAACAACCTGCCCCCCAACCCTATATTCCAAAGAGAGAGACCGAACCGAGGATCGCTTCAACCCCGAGCAGGTCTTTTTCCAGCTCTTCACTTCCCCTCTTCCAGATGGGTTTTAAGAAAAAGGTGGCAATCTTAGACTTTGAGAATCATACCACTTACAAAGAGGAGAAAATTGGAGAGGCAGTGGCCAAAAAGCTCTCTGATAAATTGGAGGCAACCCAGCGAGTGGTCCCATTGGATAAGACCGTTGTTTCAGAGATGCTCAATCGGGAAGGTTATAAATTCGAAGGCTTTTCAGATCCATCTGTGATGAAGCGTGCTCATCAATCCCTCGGAATCCAGGCATTTGCCATGGGAACAGTAACAGATGTTAGTCTCCTTTCCTCTAAAGCTTCTGAGACCTCTGATGAGGAAGTCTCTTTTGCTACAACAAAAGTGGAAATCCGTCTCATCGATGCCTCCACTGGTAACTTGCTGAAAACCTTCATTGGGAGAAGCCCCATCTTTGGTACCAAAGAGTCAGGGGAATACAGCCGGGGAAAAGCAGTGCTCAAGGCGATTGAGTTTGGTCTGGATGACATTTTGGAAGGTTTTCTTCGGCAACTCGATCTCTTGGATTGGACCACCACCATTGCCAAAATTGAAGGAGAAAATATCTACCTCAACGCAGGCAAGCTATCAGGAGTTCGGATTGGAGATGCCTTAGAGGTCTTTGAACCTGGAAAAGAGATCTTCAATCCTGCCACGAACCTTTCCCTCGGTTGGACCACGGGCAAACAAAAGGGAGCGATTAAAATTACTGAACTTTTTGGAGTAGATGCAGCCATTGGAAAAACGGTTCAAGGCCAAGGGATTAGTCCAAACGATGTGGTGAAATCAACGATGAGGTAATGAGTTAATATCTATCGTTGTAATCGTTTCTTAATCTGTGTAATAAGAGATTTCTGGACTTTTTCAGAAATCTCTTCATTTTTTACTTGACGATAAGAAGAGATTGTGATATTTTACACTATCTGAAAATAATTGAGCTTAACCAAAAACACATAAAAATTTTCCCTCACCCTTCCCCTTAACCCTACCTACTGGCCCCGGTCCCGACCGAGGGCGGGGCAGGCACTGGAGAGATAGGAATGAGGGAAAAACATGAAAGGAGGAAGAGCATGGCATTTACAATGTTTGGACGGACTATTCGAAAGATTGGTGTCATTGGATCGGGGAATATCGGGCCGGATATTGCCCTACATTGTAGCCAAACCCTACATGCCTATGGTGTGCCCATTGTTGTGGTCGACATCCTTCAATCCGCCCTGGATACGGGATCGAAGAAGGCTGAGTCAAAAATGGTAAAGGCCGCCGAAAAGAAGATCTATAAAAAAGAAGAGGCGGATGCCATCTTTAAAAACATTATCTTCACAACTGATTACGGAAAGCTGACCGATGCTGACTTATTAATCGAGGCTGCTTTTGAAAGGCTAGACATTAAACATAAAATTTTTGCCCAGCTTGAAGAGACCTGCCCAAAAACGGCGATTTTGGCTTCCAACTCCTCACACATACCCCCTGAAGAGATCTTTCCAAAGGTAAAGGATAAAAGCCGGTGCCTGGTGCTTCATTACTTTTTCCCTGCAGAGAGAAACATCTTGCTTGAAATCGTTCCTATGAAGGAGACGGATCCCGCTTTGGTTGAATATTCGATGAAATTCTATGAATTCATTGGCAAGGCCCCCATCCAAGTAGGAAGTCGCTTCGGTTATGCTGTGAATCCTTTCTTTGAGGGAATGTTTCTTGCTACGATCTTGGCGATTGAAAAAGGCCAAGCGACTGTTAAACAAGCGGATACCATTGTTCAAAAAACCCTCGGAATGGGTATAGGACCTTGCACAGGCCATAATCTTACTGGAGGGAACCCCCTCACCCAACATGGTCTGCAACAATATACCTCAATCATTATGCCTTGGTTTCGTTCCCCGAAGATATTGGACGAATATGTGAAAGATGGTAAATCTTGGGAAACAGCAGCAAGGGGAGAACAGGTGGAATATGGTCAAGAAGTCTACGAAGTGATTTCAAGCAGGGCGAAAGCCGCTTACTTTGGGATTGCCTGTGAAATCGTGGATAGTGGGCTGACGAATATCGGTGATCTGGATATGGCCATTGAGGTCGGACTGGTGATGACACCTCCTTTCAAAATGATGAACCAAGTTGGAATAAGAAAGTCCCTTGAACTGGTAGAAGCTTACGCCAAAGAAAATCCTGGGTTCAAAGTGACTGAGATGATGAGAAAGCAGGCGGCCTCTGGCAAACCCTGGAAAATTCCAGTGGTTTTCAGAGAAGATAAAGGGGATGTGGCCATCGTTAAGATCCGGAGACCAACGGTCCTGAATGCACTCAACAAGGATGTCTTCGATCAATTAGAGGAGATCTTCACTGACATCAAAAAAGATCCAAAAATTAAGGGCGCTGTCTTAACCGGGTTCGGGACAAGAGCCTTTGTTTCAGGTGCTGACGTTGGCATGCTCGCTGCCCTGAAGACTCCGGAAGAAGCTGAAGCTGGCTGTCAAAGAGACAAAGGTCCATTGTCCCTGATTGAGAATTTAGGCAAACCTGTTGTCTGCGCAATGAATGGTTTGGCCTTTGGTGGAGGAAATGAGTTGGCAATGGCCTGCACTGCCCGAATTGCCAAGAAAGGGCAGAAAGTTTTCGTCGGTCAACCTGAACCAACTCTTGGCATCATCCCTGGAGCAGGGGGAACTCAGAGACTTCCAAGGTTAGTTGGGATAGAGAAGGCCTGGCCTATCCTCCGATCAGGCAATCCGATCTCTTCAGCACAAGCAAAAGAGATCGGCCTGATTCAAGAAGAAGTGGAAGGCGATATAATTGAAGCAGCAGTTACCTGGATTAAAAACATTATTTCAGGAAAAGTCCGTGTCCAATCCATTAAGAAGGATCCTATTCCAATCCCTTCAAAACTTCCAGAAGTGGATATCGGATATCTCAGCCGAAAGATCGACTCCCTTCTACAAAAGGCCATCTTAGAGGGTGCAAAAATGACCCTGGAGGAAGGTTTGAAGTTTGAATCTAAGGTCTTTGGGGAATGTCTTCTGACTGAGGACATGCGAATTGGGATGGACAACTTTATAAAGAATGGCCCAAGGGTCAAAGCCACTTTTTTGCATAGGTAAATGATCAGATTATTAAGAAAATATGTCTTGGGCACAGGTTAAGGTAAAAATCCCATCCCCCTCCTGACCTCCCCCTTGAAAGGGGAGGAAGGTAGCTATTTCCCTCCCCTTCAGGGGGAGGGGCAGGGTGGGGGTGGGGTTAGGAGACATAGTCATCATAAAACATTGAATAGAAGATGGGAGATCAATGATGAGCATAAGAGAGAAGCTAATAGAGATTGTAGGGCTAAAGAACTTTTCTGATGATCCTGAAGTACTTAAAAAATACTCTTCGGACTTTAGCTTGGTTCCTTCCGGAGCGCCAAACTATGTGGTGAAGCCAAAGGATGCTCAGGAGGTCCAAAAAGTTATTAGAGTGGCCAACGAGTATCTGGTCCCAGTCGTACCTGTCAGTTCCCGGGTCCATTTTCATGGGGCCACTATTCCGAGACAAGGAGGGATCATCTTAGATCTGGCTCGATTGGATCGGGTGCTGGAGATTGATGAAGCAAACCGGAGGGTGAGGATAGAGGCAGGGGTGACGTGGGGGAAGCTGACAGACGAGCTGAAGAAAAAGGGATACAGGATGATCATGCCTCTTTTACCCCATGCGGGTCGTTCTGTCTTGACGGACTATCTGGAGAGGGAGGTCCCGACAAACACGGTATATGACTATGGAGAGCCTACACAGAGCATGGAGGTGGTCTGGCCCACGGGAGAAATTTTTAGGATGGGATCAGCCAGTGTGAATGGATATCCTGAGTCTCAATCAAAGGGGGCGAATCCGTCTGGGCCTGGGATAGATTTTTATCGGCTTCTTCAAGGGGCCCAGGGGACGATGGGAGTGGTGACGTGGTCGAACTTTAAGATCGAGTTGGTTCCCAAAGAGGACAAGATCTTTTTTGCTCCCATAGATGATCTTGCCTATGCACAGGAATTCTTGTATCGGGTCTTACCACGGAGGATTGGCCAAGAGTGTCTGCTGTTGAATAATATGGATCTTGCCGCCCTGGTGGCGGAGAATGGGTCTGAGGATTTTGAAAAAAAGCGTTCAGTTCTTCCACCATGGACACTGATCTTAGTAGTAAGCGGATTGTTTAGGCGTCCGGAGGAGAAGATCGCCTACGAGGAAAACCTCCTGAACCAGGTCATCAAAAATGAATTTCGGAAGATCTCCCTGACGGAGAGCCTTTCTGGGATTCCTGGAGTGGGGCGGAAGCTTTTAGTGATGCTTCGGAGTCCCTGGCCTGCTGAAAAGACCTATTGGAAGAACCTTTGGAAAGGGGGATCTCAGAGCCTGTTCTTCATTACAAGACCGGACTTAACCCCTGGGTATGTGGAGATTGTCAAAGAGGTAGCAGCCCGGCATGGATATGTGATGAGCGATATCGGGATCTACATTCAACCAATCGAGCATAACCGTGGGTGTCAGATAGAAATGACCTTCTTTTATGATCCGGCAAAGAGCGCTGAAAAGGCGATGATACTGGAACTTTATCGGAGCGCTTCAAAAGCCTTATTGGAGGAGGGGGCCTTCTTTACGAGGCCCTATGGGGAATTAGCACCGATGGTCTACGAGCGGGCGGCGGGTTATACGATGGCGTTGAGGCGGGTCAAGAAGGTATTTGATCCTAACCATATCATGAATCCTGGGAATCTCTGCTTTTAAGACGAGTTCATTAAAACCTCTTGACATGAGGCCCCCTCACCCTCCCCTCTCCTCGCTGGGGAGAGGGAGGGGGTGAGGGGAAATTTCAAATATTTTTGGTTAGTTTTTAAGGAGGAAGAAGATGCCTAAGAAGCAGGTGAGTTTGGATGTGACGAATTTGGATAACTTTGTCTACGACATGAGTCGGTGTATCAAATGTAAAGGGTGTTACTGGGTGGAGCACACGTACATGCCGGGAGTCAAATATTCTACGAGGTGTCCGAGCAATGTATGGAATGACTTTGATTCCTACGGGGCCTTTGGGAAGATGAGGATCGGAACGGCGGTGGCGGAGGGGAGGCTCAAGTGGACGCCGAAGCTCTTGGAGATTATCTATGCGGATCCTCTGTGTGGGGCATGTGATGTGGGTTGCAAGAGAAACCTCGATTTGGAGATTGGGTTAACCCTGGAGGCTTTGAGGATCAAGGCGGTCAAGGATGGGGCGGGGCCGATGCCAGCTCATAAGAAGGTGGCTGAAAACATTGCGAAGAAACATAACCAATTGGGGTTGCCTCATGAAAACCGGAAGAAATGGTTGACGAGTGACATCAAAGTGGCTCAGAAGGCTGATGTGCTTTACTTTGTTGGCTGCTCTGCTTCGTACACCAACCCAGAGATCGCCCGTGCCACAACCAAGATCCTTAATGCATCGAGAACCCCTTTTATGGTCATGCCTGATGAATGGTGTTGTGGAAATACACTTTACTCGGTGGGCATGATAGATGAGGCTAAAGAGCTTGCCTATCGCAACATTGAAGCAGTTAAACAGACGGGAGCTACTACTTTGTTGACCAGTTGTGCTGAGGGCTATCGGATGTGGAAGGTGGATTACCCGAAGATGCTTGGCATAGCCACCTCGGCATTGGGATTCAAGGTGGTTCATCTGGTAGAATATGTTGATGAGATGGTCAAAAAAGGGGCCTTTAAGCTCACAAAATCAGTTGATCTCAGGGTGACCTACCATGACTCCTGTGGGATCAGCCGGCTTTGTGATTCCTGGACGCCCTGGAAGGGAGAGCGGGGGTGGATGGGAACGGTTAGTCCTGCTTTGAAGAGGCGGCGGGGTAAAGAGGGATTATACGCCCAACCCAGGAACATTTTAAGTGCTATCCCTGGCTTGAAATTAGTGGAGATGCCCAGGATAAGAGAAAATTCCTTCTGTTGTGGGGCGGGTCGTGGGACCAAAGAGGCTTTTCCAGAGCTTTCATCTTTCTCGGCCAAACAGCGGCTTGAAGAGGTGAGAGAAGTGGGTGCGGAGGCCCTTATTTCTGCCTGTCCTTGGTGCAAAAATAACTTTAGCCAAGCGGTCAAGGAGAGTGGTGACAACATCAAGGTGATGGATATCTCAGAAATGATTCTGGCTGCAATTTAAATACGGTGAATTCGTAAAAATTCCAGATTTGTCGCCCTGAATTTGTTTCAGGGTCTGGTTAGTGGTTGATTTTAATAGATGCTGAACCAAGTTCAGCATGACATTCTATCTGTTTTTTTGACTTTTTCCAAGACTATCAAACATAGGATGAAGGAGGACCAGTAATGACAATCGTCAAAGAAGCATACGGTGCATTAGATTCTATTGTGGGTTCTAAATATCTTTCGGATGATCCTGTGGTTTGCGAGGGTTATCGATCTGGACCTGGAGGATATGAGAGTGGCCTGGGTTATGAAAGGGTAATGACGAAGATACCGGGTGCAGTGATCCTTCCACGAACGACAGAGGAAGTTCAGAAGATCGTCAAGGTATGTAACCGATATAAGGTTCCCTATGTCCCTTACAGTACCGGATTTTATGGACCGCGTTCGCATTGCCACGTTGATAACGAGCTATTGATTGATTTAAAGCGGCTCAACGACTTTGAGATAGATGAGAAGCATTTCTACGTGGTTTTGGGGCCTGGAGTGATCTACTCACCGCTTCAGGAAGAAGCGCTGAAGCGGGGTGCGTACGTTGTGATTGGTGGAGGAGGAGCACAAGCTTCGGTGATAGCCAACTTGATTGGGGATGGATGGTCACCGTTGAGCCATCGGATAGGACTTCCCCATCGACGGATCTTAGGGACGGAGCTGGTATTGCCGGATGGGGAGCTGGTGAGAATGGGATCATTGGCAGTGGGGGAGGATCCCTTTTGGGGGGATGGGCCTGGTCCGGACTTGAGAGGATTACTTAGAGGGTATACGGGATTGAGGGGGTGCCTTGGGATTGTGACCAAAATGGCAGTCAAGCTCTTGCCGTTTCAGCCGGAGCGACTCGTACCGACAGGTATTTCACCGAATACGGCCTTGGCACTTCCTGAGAAGCGGGTAAAATGGGTTAACTATCAGATGCCCAGCAAGGAAGCCCAGGTGAAGGCCATGTTCGAGATAGGGAAGGCAGAAATTGCAGGTGCAGTTACCAAAGTCCCTCTCTTTTGGCGGGCGATTGCAAAGGCGGAGTGCAAGGAGGAATTCTGGGAACTTTGGGGAAAAGAGAATGAGCAGACGGTCAAGAACTTCCATATCGTGCGAGTCTTGCTGATTGGGTTTACCTCTGAGGAGCAGATGCAGTACGATGAGAATGTCTTAAATGATATCATGAAAGAGCTCGGCGGTATAGAAAGACGGACCAAGCCTTCGGATGAATCCTGGATCAAGAATGCCGATTCCGCTGGGATGTGGTTAATGTGCGGATCGTATGTTTCGGTGGACTACGTGATAGAAACTCTCTCACAGGCGACAGTGCACGGAGAAAGTTATGCCGAGCTAAAGAAAAAATATACTCCGCCACTGATGCCCGACTACGGGGATCCGGGCTGGTTTCAGAGCTTTGAGCTGGGTCATCAGGGTTACTCTGAGTTTCTGATCTACTGGGATCAGGATGAAGATACTACGGGTGTGGACCATTACTATTTGGAAACGGCGAAAATGAACATCAAGGAGCGTTATTATACATCGCTTCTTGGCCCTCACCAGCCTCTCTATTTGACGGGTCCGAAATACGGGCCGAATTATCATGAATGGCTTTTAAAGATAAAGGATGAATTTGATCCTCGGTGGGTATGTCACCCCCCCGTGCCATTGGCCCATGATGAATTCGTTGAGCGAGCGGAGTGGATGAAGCCAATCAAGGATTGGCAAAGCCCCAAAATCCTCCCCAAACCCTAAAGCATATCGGCTCATAACTTCGCCCCCCCTTTTGAAAAGGGGGGGCGAAAACCTCCTATGCCTTCCGAATCCGACAAAGTTGGGACTTCATCTGGGGATAGCCCATGATCGGTTCCCGACAATGGACATCGGTTAATAGATTCACATTCGCTTCTCCGGACCAGCCATGTGGGATACTCACCACCCCTTCTAACATGTCTTCAGTAACTTGAGCCTTGACTTTGATCTGTCCCCGATTCGATTCAACGATGATGGAATCTCCGTCTTGAATCCCAAATTTTTCTGCCGTTTTCTTATGAACCTCTGCAAATGGTTCGGGGTTCTTCTCCTTGAGACCATTGATGTTTCGATGTTGGGTATGAGTATAATAAAGGATTCGAGCCCCTGTGGTTAGAATCAGAGGATACTTCTGAAAAAACTGGGGGTCTCCCAAAGGGCTCTGATCTGGTTCTCGATAGGTGGGGAGAGGATCAAAACCCGCCTTTTTAAAAGTTTCAGAATAGATCTCTATCTTTTTTGAGGGGGTGGAAAACCCTTTCACCTCATAACCATCCATTCCATATTTCTTTTGCATATAATAAGCTCCTGCCACCTTCTCCTCTTTCAACTCTTTGTAACTCAGGCCAGATGACCTCAATTCAAGTTCCACCACCTCTTCATCCGTCTCCCAGGGAAAAACTTCTCCATATCCTATCTTCCTTCCTAATTCAGTCCAAAACTTGAACTCCGACCGGCTTTCATTTAATGGCTCAATCACCTTTTTTCTCAACATAAGATAGGGCATCCCATGGCAGACATTATAACTGTATGCCAATCCATTTTTTTCAAAATGGGTGCATCCAGGGAGGACATAATGGGCCAATTCCGCTGTTTCAGTCATGAATAAATCGAGAACGACTAAAAGCTCAAGTTTTTTAAGGGCCTCCCTGAAGGCATTTGAATCAGGCAAGCTCACAACAGGATTTCCTCCGGTAACGATGAGCGCTTTAATCACGCTGGGAACACTATCAGGAAAACAGACGACCTGGCCGTAAGGGCTCTTTCTCCCCCAAATCTCATAAAAGAGTGAATAATCTTCAGCACCGATCGGAGTTCTCTCGGTAGGAATACCCAATCCTGTCAATGAAAGCCTTGGGCTAATCACCCAACCTCCAGGGTTGTTAATATTACCAGTAATCGTTTGGAGGATGGCAAAAGCACGGCTGTTCTGCGTTCCATTCGCTGTCTGATCTTGAGTATTGGTCCCCTGAAAGATACTGGCACTTTCTGCGCTGGCATAGAACCGAGCAAGCTTCCTAATATCCTCGGCTGGAACCCAGGTAATTCTTTCTGCCCACTCAGGTGTGTAGGGTTCTATATGAGGTATTAGTTTATCGAATCCGTATGTCCACTTCTCCACAAAATCTTTATCATACAGATCCTCTTTGATGATGACATGCATCAAGGCAAGGGCAAGGGCACCATCTGTCCCTGGACGAATAGGTAAATACATATTTGCTTTTTTGGCTAAAGGGATCTTTTTGGGATCGATCACAACCAGTTTTGATCCTTTGGCCAAATTTTCTTGGATAAACAAATTCAAAGGGAAGTCTGATTGTTCAGGATTATGACCCCAGAGGACATAAAGCTTAGTATTCATCTCTTCAACCGGATATTTCCCAAAAGTCATTTGCCTGGCCCGGATGCGCATCCGATAACAGATTCCTTCAACAGAAATGAAATTCGGACTGCCAAAAGCTCCTTTAAAGCGCTGAGCCAACTCCATCATCTCTAAATTTTCAACCCCGATCGATCCAGAAAAGATACTGAGAATTTCTGGCCCGAATTCGGCCTTTAACTTTTTTAACTTGTCAGCAATTTCAGTGAGTGCATTGTCCCAAGTCATCCTCTCCCATCGTCCATTCACTCTCCTTAAGGGATATTTTAGGCGGTCAGGATGGTAAACCATTTCGATCGCCTTTTCCCCCTTAGGACAAAGTTGGCCTTTGTTCAATGGATGATCTTTCAGCCCTTCTACTTTTTTGATTCGTCCATCCTCCACCAAGACATTCATTCCACAGCTGTGGTAGCAAATGGTACAATCGGTCGCTATCCATTTCGATTTTGAATCTTTCATCTTTCCTCCATCTAAGAGAAACTAAACGCTAATTATTTCTACAATATTACATAAAATTTGTAAAATTTATTGGACATTGAGAGTAAACACGAATACTATCTATAAAAGGGGAGAGGAATAATTCTTGTCATTTAAGGATGATAAACCATAATCACCTATTAAAAAAAATTAATAAAATCTTAAATTTAAATGGTTTGTCAAAGAAGGGGGAAGATGGTGAATGATTTATAGGTTCATTATAGTGAACATATATATAATTAAATAAAATTTATTTTATTAAAATGATAGAAAATGCTTGACAAATAAGGAAAAAATGTTAATATATTTATAGATTGATACGTTCTCTATAAAGAACATGATAAGGAAAGTAACAAAATGAGTGCCATCTCCATCATCCCTGAACGATGTACCGGATGCCAAGCCTGTGAAATGGTCTGCAGCCTTTCCCACGAGGACGCTTGCAGCCCTTCCCTTTCGCGGATACGGGTGAAGAAATGGGAGGAGATTTCTCTCTTCATTCCCATCGTCTGTCAAAACTGTGAAAAGCCTCCCTGCGTGGATGTCTGCCCTGCCGGTGCTCGGAGACGCGTCCCTGAAACCGGTGCAGTCGTGACAGATGAAAAACGATGTGTGGGCTGCAAGTCATGTCTCTATGTCTGTCCTAATGGCGCTCCGGTATTTCATCCTTTAACCAAACGAACCATGACGTGCGACCTCTGTAAAGGCCGCCCCCTTTGTACACAGATTTGCACTGTAGGAGCACTTTCTTATATCGCCGAGCGAGACCTCTCGATGGAAAAGAAGAGGGTCTATGGGCAAGTCTTTCTCCAAGCCGTGAAATCAAGATAAGGAGGCACGGATATGATTAAAGGATGGACAGGAAAAAGGCTTCGAATAGATCTGAGTCTTCAGAAGGCATGGTTAGAGGACATATCTCAGGAGGTCCTCCGTCAATGGTTTGGTGGAAGGGGACTTAATGCATCTTTTTTCTCCACACACTTCCCATCCCCTGTCTCCCCTTCTTCTCCTGAAAACCCGATAGCTTTAGCCGTGGGACCGTTAACAGGAACGCTTGCCCCTTGTTCTGGATGGACCAGCATCGCTTCCTTTTCACCCCTCTCTGCCTCTCCTATTTATGGTTTTACCTGGATGCCCGGTTACTTTGGTGCTTCATTGAAAGGAGTGGGGGTTGACCAGTGCGTTCTTCAAGGAAAGGCAGATCGGCCGATCTATCTTTGGATCGACGACGGAGAGGTAGGGTTCGAAGATGCAGGTCATCTCTGGGGGAAAGAGACAACCGAGACCACGATCACTATTCAAGAGGAAAAAGAGGATCGAAACATTGAGGTCCTCTGCATTGGTCCTGCGGGTGAAAGGCAGATCCCTTTTGCTAATGTGATTCATCGTCTTTCCTGGACAGGTGACTATCTTGGCTTGGGGTATCTCTTCGGCTTAAAACAGGTTAAAGCTATTGCGATACGGGGAAAGAAACCGATCACCCTACACGATCCCAAACAGTTCCTCAACCTGTGTCTAACTTTGGAAGACCGGATTCAAAAAGATCGGAAGGTGCAGAAGCTGAAAAAGGGAGTAAAGTTATCTTTTCTCAGCCAAGAGGGAGAGAAGATGATTAAAGAAGGCACCGGGTGGTTACTTGCTGGATTAGCAAAGCAATGGTCCACCTTTCTCAGGACCTATGTCTCCAGCAGAGAGGGCTGTTTTACATGTCCGGTCAATTGTGGTAGGAATATCCAGCATCAGGAAAGCTACTTCCGCGGAATTCATTTGGAAAAAGCCTGGTATTTAGGTCCACAAGTCGGAGTGTACAATGGGGAGTGGACCTTGAAGCTTCACCATCTATGTCAGTCCCAGGGCCTCGACCCTTTCTTAACGAGTTCTCTTCTCGCCAGGATCATGAAAGGAAGTGAATACGGTCCTCTCTCAGAGGAAGACCTTCAGCATATAGAACACATCGAGGAACCAGGCGAAAAGGCTTTCGTTATCCTCCGTCGAATCATCGAAGGGAACAAGAAGGAATTTCATCTTCCATCCCGTCCTGCCTCGGAGAACAAGCATCTCGACGCCCTGGCAGACATCATCTCTTTTTGTCCAATTGTGGTCAAGCACCTGACTCAGCGGACGGTTTCGAACATGATCGACTTGATCTATTCTGCCACAGGCTATTTTCTTTCCAAGGAAGATCTACGGGACATGGTAAGGAATATTCTAAGAGTGGAATCCCGTTTGCAGAATATGGGACTTGACGCAAATGACCATTCACCCCTTCCCCATCCGGGAGAGAGCCAAACCAGTGAGATTTTGAAAAGGGAGGAACGTAATAATGAATCAACCGCTGAACGGACAACTTCCTAACCTAGCCTATTTGAGACTCTTCGAATATCAGAAACAGAGGAAGGTTTATCCAACTTATACTGTGGATCTTCCCTTGCTCCTCTTCATCTTTTTTTCGCGGATCGCGGCTGGACTTTCAATCCTCTCAGTTTATTTCCCTCCCTCTCTCATCTGGATGATCACTGCCTTCGCTTGTATGGTCTTAGCAACGGCTGCTTCTATTACCCATCTAACAATTCCCTCTCGTTTTCTTGCCATGATCATTAATCATCGATCCCCCATTGTCTGGGAGATCCGACTGGCCGGGGCTCTTACCGGTTCGCTTGGAGCGCAACTCCTATCTCCTCTTGGAATTCTGCTGGGGTTTGAAACACTTTTACTCTGGAGCAGTTTTTGCTTAAGCATCCTTTTTTTAATTGCCACCGGATGGGCCTATCGATTTCATACACACCCGGCCTGGAAGACAGACATCCTTCCTGCCTATTATCTGGCTTCGGCTTCTATGATAGGCTTTGCACTTTATTCCATCCTTAACCCGAATCGATTCTTTGGGCTTATGACTTTTACTCTCTTATGCGCTGAGGCGTTTCTCATCTTTCTTTATTTGAATCATTTACGTAAAACATCCCAGATCTCTCTGAAGAGGATCCTTTCGGGCAAAGACTGGGCGGTTTCCTTGGCCTTTCTTGTGTCAGTCTTTTTTCTTCCCGGACTCTTAATTTTTACTCCACTCTTCACTAAAAATTTAGAACCATATGCTGTGATTCTGGCAATGAGCAGTGGAGTAGGAGTCATCTTCGAGCGGATTCTCTTCTTCCGTTTGGAGCAGCCGATATTTTTCCTTTCAAGAGGTCAACCCTGAGCGGTGCCGAATGGGCCAGAATCCTGAACCGAATAATCCTTAGGGTGTCATTTTTGTGGAAGCCTTTTATGGTATAAAAGGAAAGGTATCTATTCGCCGAAAAGCAGCGCAAATCAGGTAAAGCGCTTTTTTGTAAGAGTCCCTTCGAGGGATTGTTTGATTTCCTGTATGGTTTCCTGAATTTCTCGGATTACGGTTTTGACTTTCTGATCATCCATGGTCGAAGTGAATCCAACCACCCATAAGGCCGCCGGGGCTGAGGAAGCAGAAATCAAAGGGGCGGCTACTGCCCGGACACCAGTGATGTATTCTTCATCATCCATGGCATATCCTCGTTTGTTTACTAGTTCTATCTCCTTGAGAAACTGTTTTGGATCCATCACCGTCTTTGAAGTATATCGTGTCAACCCCTTCTTCTGTATAATCTCTTTTACTTTTTCCTTTTCTATTTTGGAAAGAATGACCCGCCCAGTCGCCCCTGAAAGAAGGGGAAGCCTTGTTCCCGGAGGCGAGGTAATCTTCATCTCGTTCCGCGATTCCACTGTATCCACAATGGTAACGTGATCTCCATTTAAGACACCCAAGAAAATGGTCTCGCCTACTTTCTCCATCAATTTCTCCATGGGCTTTCGGGCTAAATCCTTCAGTTCAATCTTCGCATAGTTGGTCCTGCAAAGTTCCAGGAGGCTATAGCCTACGGTATACCGCTTATGAATTGGGTCTCGAACCAAAACACCCATCTCCTCCAGGGCAGAGGTGATCCCATGGACAGTGCTTTTCCCAATCTTGAGCTTTTTGGAAAGATCGCTTATACCCAGGCCGGTGGAACCTTCTGAAATAGCATAAAGAATCTTAAAAGCCTTCTTGACCGAAGGTGCGGAGTAAGTGATTTTTTTCATATGTTCACCAGATTGAACTTATTAGAAATACCAGATTTTATTTACTTTTGTCAATAGATTCTCTCGTTTGAAAAATATTGATAATATATCTGCATAAGACACGCTGAGCCATCTTTTAAATTGTTCGCTCTAAAGAACTTCTCTTTTTCAGAATCTAACCATTCTTGAATTCCTCACACAATTATTCTAAAGTAAATAATTATACCATCACCTGATTTTCTCGGGAATAGATAAGAAAAGGGGGACTTTTTATGCTCACACCAAGCGAGAGTGAAAGGTATGATAGACAAATAATGATTGGGGAGATTGGACAAGAAGGGCAAGGAAAGCTTAAACGATCACGAGTGGTCATTGCAGGTGCCGGAGGACTCGGTTCTCCTATAGCCATCTACCTGACCGCTGCCGGAATAGGAACGATTCGGATGATAGATCATGACCAAGTGGCGCTGAGTAATCTGAATCGGCAGATCTTGCACTGGGAAGAAGACATCGGTAGAAAAAAGGTTGACTCTGCTAAAAAGAAATTGAGAAATCTGAACTCGGCAGTGGAGATTGAAACGATAGCAGAGACAATCATAGAAGACAATGCTTCCCAACTGGTTGATGGCTTTGACGTCATCGTGGATGCAATGGACAATTTACCGACTCGCTACATCTTGAATCGCTGTGCAATTGAGAAAAATGTTCCATTCTTTCATGGCGCAGTGAATGGTTTTGAGGGGAGAGTCATGACCGTTATTCCAGGAGAAACAGCCTGTCTCAGGTGTATGTATCGGGGTCCAGTGCCACAAGAGAAGTTTCCCGTGATTGGTGTAACTCCTGCATTAATAGGTATTATTCAGGCCACTGAAGTGATCAAGTATTTCTTAGGAATTGGTAAACTGTTGACCAATCGGTTATTATTATATAATGGACTGAAGGTTACTTTCAGCGAATTTACAGTCAACAAAAACCCAAATTGTGACCATTGTGGCTCTCTTGTGAGAAAGGAGTAAGACATGCCAGTAAAAGTCCACATTCATACAACCCATCGGCAACATACTAATGGCTTGGAGGTGGTCGCAGTTGAGGGCAGCACAGTAAGTGCCTGTCTGAACCAGCTCATTAAGCAGTATCCGGGAATGGAGAAAGCACTCTTTGCCAAAAAAGATAAATTGCTCAACAATATCGAAATCTATTTAAATCATGCCAGCGCGTACCCAAATGAACTCGTTAAACCCGTTAAGGATGGCGACGAAATTCACCTTGTTACGATGCTTGCTGGAGGGTAATATATATTTTTCCCTTTTTACATAAACTCTAACCTGGCTAAACCTCTTCTAAACAAGACTACTGGATCTTTTCGCAAAATTGCCCTTTCAACAGAATCCAAGTTCTGCTTTGAATAGCAGGAAAAAGGCTCAGGGCCACCTTTGAGTAAGCCCCGATCTTAAGGTGAGCAGTGATATCCGCTTGACATGCTTGCCGTTCACCCTTATCATACGTTTAACAAATGCACGAAGGAGTTCATTATGCCAGGTTCAATTGTTATTGTCAGCTCGTTGGATACCAAGGGCCAGGAAGTCAAGTTTATAAAAGACTTGATTGAACAGAGGGGCCACAAAACTGTACTCTTAGATATGAGCATGCGCGGCGAGCCCCAAATTCCAGCTGATATTCCTTGTGAAGAGGTAGCCAGAGCCGGGGGGATAACCATACAGGAAATTAAAACTTCAACTAAGAGTCGGTCTGAAATAACCTCCATCATGATTGAGGGTGCAATTAGGAAAGTCTTAGAACTGTATCAGACAGGCAAGCTGGATGGTATCGTTGGCGTGGGGGGCGTTAGCAACACAGCAATGGGAACTGATATTATGAAGGCGCTACCCTTCGGAGTACCAAAGCTTATGGTGTCAAGTGGTGCTGCTATGCCAAGTTATGCGGGTGGCTTCTTTGGCTCTTCGGACATGACCATCATATCGTCGGTTGTAGATATGGCTGGCCTCCACGAACTCAGTAAGAGCGTACTAATGAGAGCGGCCGGTGCCATTTGTGGCATGGTAGAGAGCGGTGCCGGCTCAGTTATAGACTCACTAAAACGGATGGATAAACCCCTCGTTGCTTTGACACAATTTCAGTACTCTGAGGCATGCTGCGATTGGATCAGGCAATATCTTGAAGAAAGAGGGTTTATTGTCATTCCGTGCCACGCGGACGGTGTGGGTGACAGGGCGATGGAGAAGCTCTTAGATCAAGGAATCTTTGACGGTGTGGTAGACATTGTGCCCGGTGGGTTAAGTGAACAATTACTCGGCGGCAACCGTGCCGCTGGGCCAGATAGACTTGAGGCTGCAGGCAAAAGAGGCATTCCTCAAGTCATTACTCCTTGTGGTTTTGATATGATCAGTTGCGGGCCACTCCAGAGAAAGGAAAAGAATGATCCGTTGTGGACCTCTCTAAACATAGCGGCTCGAAACTATTTCGTTCAAGACTCCTATCGAGTGCAAGCGAGAACCAATATAGAAGAGTTAAGGCTTACAGCGAGAACCATTACCGAGAAGCTAAACAAGGCAAAGGGACCGGTAATATTCTTAATACCGGTAAGAGGCTGGTCATCCCTGAGTGTGAGAGAACAACCCCTTTATGATCCTGATGCCGATGGGATTTTTGTGGAGGAGCTTAGGAAACAGCTTAAGCCTGAAATTGAGGTCAGAAAGCTTGACATGCATCTCAATACCCAAGAATTTGCAATGGCTGTAGTGGAAGCGTTTGAGACCATGATGAAAGAGAAGGAGAGATGAGGGACTGAGGTCTTTTTTAAGATGAAACCAATTCGATATGACCAAAAGGAAATAGAAAGGAATTTAAAGGAAGGATACTGGGATAAAACCATTCTTCCCGATTACTGGGATATAAATGCTGAAAAGTTTCCTGATAAGGAGGCTCTTGTCGATTCGAGGGGCCGCAGGTTCACCTGGTCACAGGCTAAGAATCAAATGGACAGAATTACTTTAGCCTTGGTTAAGGATCTGAAGTTGAAAAAGGATGATAGGTTAATCGTACAACTGCCTAACTGCATTGAGCAGGTTTTTGTGCGCCTTGCCTGTGAAAAGGCCGGGGTTTTATCCGTTCCTATCATGACAACTTATCGCCAAACTGAGGTGAGGCAGATTGTTTCCAAGACAGAGGCAGTAGGTATAGTGATCCCGAAGGAGTACCGAAAGTTCGACCATTACCAGGCAGTAAAGGAACTTCAAAGGGATTTGCCTCATCTTAAGTATATTATTGTAATGGGCAAAGATGTCCCTGACCATTGTATCTCACTGAAAGATATAATGGAGTATCCCTATGAGCAAAAATATGATCTTAGCGAGCTGGAGGCTACAAAGTTAGATGCTATAGAGGAGGTTGGTTTTTTGGTCACCACCACTGGTACGACTGGACTTCCCAAGCTTATTGAGCACCGAATTGCTGCTCGGGAAATATGGACAGCAAAGGCCCACATCAGGAATTGGGAACTTGGTTCTGATGACTGTGTCCTTGCGATTGCCCCGATTACAGGGGCAGCAGGTGGCACACCAGCCTATATTACAGCACCTGTAGCAGGCGCCAAGATTGCCTTAGAGTATTTATCTCAGGGAGAGAACACCCTTGAGTTTATGGAGCAAGAAAAGGTTACTGTTATTGCGTTGGTGCCAACTCAGTTGGCAAGACTTGTACAATTACCCATAAGAAAATATAACCTATCTTCCCTTAGAATGATTAAAACTGCAGGAGGTTACCTGCCACCACCTTTGGCAAAGGAGGCTGAAGAGAAATTCGGCTGCCCAATATTAGGTACTTACGGTAGTCAAGATACAGGATCAATATCCGGGGTGCCCATCACTGCTTCTGAGGAACAAAGATACGCTACTGTTGGTAAGTTGCATCCAGGAATTGAGATAAAAGTATTAAACGACGAAGGCAAAGAGGTGAAGTCAGGAGAGACAGGCATGCTTTGGTTCAAGGGGCCAGGTAACTCCATTGGTTACTATAGGGATTTTGAGAAGACGATGAGTGAAGCCTTTGATAAAGATGGATTCGCCACTCCTGGTGACTTGGTGACGATGACTGATGATGGATATCTTAAGCTAATGGGAAGAAAAAAGGATATCATCATTCGTGCTGGACAGAATATTTATCCCAAGGAGATCGAGGACTATCTTCTTGCCCATCAAAAGGTGACTAATACAGCGGTAGTGCCTATGCCAGATTTAGTAATGGGTGAGCGGGTTTGTGCCTTCGTTACCCTAAAACAGGGTGAGAAATTTACTTTTGATGAGATGGTTGAATATCTGAAGAGTAAGAAGATCGCGATGTTCAAGCTCCCTGAAAGATTGGAGGTTGTAGATACCCTTCCTTTAGTAGGTGAAAGCGGTAAGATAGATAAAAAAGCGTTGGCAAAGTGGATTTCTGATAAGCTCAAGACTGAAGGCAAGTAGGGGATTGGTAGAAATGAGCAGGACAATCGTCCTATTAGTAATGGCGGAAGAGAAATGGCAGGAGGCAGATTTCCTGCGTAAAGAGATAGAAGACCGGGGGTATGGGGTAGTGATACTGGATATGGGTTTGACAGGAGAGCCTCAGGGACGTTGTGATATCACTCGCGAAGACGCCATAAAAACCAGTGGACGAAGTCCTGAGGAAATAGTTCTTTTACCTGATAGAGGAAAGCGGATGCCGATGATGATTGATGGATCAGTGCAAAAGGTGAAACAGCTCTACTCCGAGGGTGATGTAGATGGAATTATCAGTTTAGGGGGCACAACGGGGACTCAAATGGGAACAGCGATTATGAAGTCACTCCCTTTTGGATTACCAAAACTGGCAGTTTCAAGCACAGCATCGCTTCCTGGATTTGCTTCAAAAAATATTGGGACCGCTGATATCGTACTGATGCACTCGGTGGTGGAAATTGCTGGATTGAATAACCTGATGAAAAATGTTCTAACGAGGGCTGCCGGAGCGATTTGTGGAATGGTGGAAGGCTCAACTAAAGTTCCTATTTCTCAACCTGGCAAAGGTGAAAACCCTTTCATTGCCATGACACACTTTGGTCCTTGTGAGGAGTGCGCCGTTCATGTCAGGAAGCGGCTTGAACAAAGAGGCTACCAAGTCATCGGTTTCTCGGCCGCGGGTATTGGAGACAGAGCGATGGAGGAAATCATTGAGCGACATAATATTTTCAGCGCAGTCATCGACCTTGCCCCAGGTGGTGTAGGTGAAGAATTGTTTGGATTTACCAGGGCAGCAGGTCCAACGAGGCTCGAAGCCGCTGGCAAGAGGGGCATACCACAACTCGTTGCTCCATGCGGCGTCAATTGGGGCAGTCCGCTCAAGAGGAAGTATACACCAGCCTATGAACAACGAAAGAAAGTGGACTATGATGCAGTACGTACCTTTATAAGATTATCGAAAGAAGAGATGATATTGGTGGCAAATACCATAGCGGGAAAACTGAATAAAGCCCTTGGCCCGGTAAAAGTGATCATTCCTCTGGGTGGATGGTCATCATTAGATAAAAGGGGAACGGATTTCTATGATAGGGACCTGGATAAAACCTTTGTGGATGAGTTGAAGAAGCATCTGAACACTGACATTGAAGTTAGGGAGGTGGAGGTTGACCTTGACACGCCCGAGTTTGCTCAAGCGATCGTTGAGGCTTTTAATGAAATCATACAGGTCGCTGACTGTCCACCAACCTTGGACCTCTTTTCCATGTCCAAAGGAAGATGATTACAGCGATAGCACAGAAAAGGGCAGAGGCGCCGATGGCAATGTAGACGACCATGGCGTCCTTACCTTGCCAGCCACGGAGCACCACTTCCAGTGCCACGACCTGGGCGGCGACGATCACCACCAACACGATCACTGCCTTTCCTAATTGTCTCGCCCTCTGTTGGAGTGTCTGCACCTCTGTCTGGTTCATCATGTTTTGATCCCCACTGCGTAGATCGCATCGCCCTCCACGCTCAGCTCAATTCGGGGCAGTGGGTAGCGCGGTGGCCCCATCAATACTGCACCCGTCTCCACTGCAAACGCAGCGTTGTGACAAGGGCAGATCAGTCTCTCTGATGCCACATCCCAATAAACGAGGCACGAGAGATGTGTGCAAGTCCCTTCGTAAGCTCGCCACTCCCCATTCGGCAGATGAATAAGCAGAGCAGGGTTATTCTTTCCTGGGTAAACGAAGGGCCGAGCTTCCCCGCGCGGTATATCTGTTATCCGCCCCAGTGCCACCTTCGGAAGGGGCTCTTCTTTGTGCCCTAAGAAACGTCGCGCGAAGGGAACAGTCGCCAAGAAGAGTGCGGCAGAGCAGGCTGTGAGGAATGTGAGAAAACCACGACGGCTTGCCACCATGTCGTTCAGACTATCAAGGGAGAGCTCCGGTAATAAAGTCTCATCTGGCTTGGACTGGGCGCTCTTTTCCCTTTCTGCCTCTGACACGATTCTATACCTCCTTACCCATTATTTGCCTGTTCCTCGAATTGATCGATATTTTTTGAGATAATAATCCTATTGCCTGGCGGTGACGTCTACAAGATGGGCATAAGGATAGCACTTCAGGATCCGCTACATCCCCAGCCACCTGGACACCAGCAGAAGCTAGCACCCCTTGCAGATCTTTCGGAGTCCATACTGCCGAAAGAGTTTTACCACATCGGCTACAGCGACTCGGTTCAACGAACCCAGGTCCTTCTGCTACATCAAGAGCAACGGTCGCTGGACTCACCTCAATGTGGAAGAGCTTGCTGAATGGCACCCAAAGAAGCCCAAGAATAACGATCACTTCATGGATAACCACCAATTGACGATGGCCGATGCCATTAAAGAATTTATAGCTTACCGTGAGTAACAAGCCACTCACGGTAACTGCCAGTAAAAGGTATAGTGAACTGAGCTGATCTTTCAGTCTCTCGGCTTTTTCCTCCGGCTGCATCCTGAATCGTTGCCAAAAAGCGAGGATGAGCCCAAGGAGCAAAAGAAGCGCCCCCAGGTTGATCGCATTGAAGGCAAGGAAAGCGATAACGCTGTCAACATGGAACGTCATGATCGTTATATCGAACATACGGGCAGAGTAGGTCTGTCCCCCCACAAGAGAGAAGCTCATCCAACCCCAGGCGAGGGCAAAGCAAACAACGCTGACGATGATACAGCCCCAGAAGATAGCGAAATGGGTGAACCAGCGTAGCCAACTGCGTTTAACGATGAAGGTCTGTAACAACAAGCGGGTAATCACAGATCTGATCAGGGTAATGAGGTTTGGCTTCCAGTCACGCTGTTGGAGAGCGAGTGCTGATCTCCCCCATAGAGTGCGGTTCGGTGGGTATCGAAGCCAAGCGACAAAGCGGTATAAGCATCCGATGATAAACAACACACTCGCTACCTGATAACCGAGTACCGCCAAATCAATATAAATAAAACCAACTTTCAGAACCATGGTCTACCTTTCTTCAGAGAGCACTGAAAAACTACTATACGCTCTCTTGATTACACAGATTCTAAAAAATGATTACACAAATTATTTGATTTCAACGTATTTCTAATCGGTGTAATCCTTTCCATAATCCGTGTAATCAGAGATAGTATTATCTCACTTTCGCTTTTCAAGTTCGTCTGCTACATCTTTCAAATCTAAAGACTCTAAAGTGGCGCGAGTAGGCACCCCAGTGGTCAGATCCCAGCCACGAAGTTTATAAAAATCGTCCTTGATTGCCTCCAAACGACTTCTTTCCTTTACCATTCCTTCAAAATGGGTATCCATCATCAGATCGGTAATGTATTGATCGGGAAGCGTTTCGTATTCTCGCCGCAGCCCCTCTCGGCAATTGAAGGCGCGCTCGAGTTGACGCACTCGCTTCTGGTAAATGGAAAGTTCGTGGACGTTTATTCTTTTCCCTAAACCGGTTGAAAGCACTTCCGCAATTACGTCAGCGGTTACCGGCAGTCCATTGAATTCCGTGTGCCACTTGCAACTCCCAACGATTTGGGCCCTCCCGATCGCATCCTCTATGCTGGCGACCATCTCAGCCTTACCTTTATCCTCCTTGGGAAAGGTGATCCGGGTACCGGCAACTCCCTCTGCAAAGTGTCCGTAAAACTCTGTCAATTTGTGTGGAATCTTATCACCGTTGGCCGCGTATGTGCGGAAGGTGTATCGTTCGGACCCCTGGCCAATCGTACGAGTCGCGCGCATCATACCCTCTGCCAAAACATCTCCGAATCCTTCACGTCTCGCAATCAGTTCCGCTAATCTTAAATAGGCCTCGCCGTTTCCACGTTCAAGCGGGAACCCGACATCCTTTTCGCTAATAATCCCTTGTTCGAACAATTCTGTTGCCCACACCAGCATGTCGCCTAAGGAACCGGCATCGTATCCATTCTTGTTTATAAGCAGTGCCAACTCTTGCCATATCATCATGTCACGGAGGCCGATCTTGTTGGCCATTTCAGTAAACCACTTGTAGTAGATAACACCATCCCTGATACTCGGATTGTAGTATTCCTCTTCGCAGGAGGTTGGACAGCTGAGGCAGTTTATCATCCGGCGCCCCTTTTCTTCGAGCCTTTGAATGGAGACCGTTCTATGGGGAGCGCTCCCCTTAAGCGAATCAAGGATGCGTGCACACACTTCATAAAAACGCCCTGGATTGGCAATACGAAGTCCCCCTGTCCCACGTACAGCAACTGCCTTGAGTTTTTTTGAGCCCATGATAGCGCCAAGACCGGTCCGTCCGGTCGAATCCCTCATGCTGCCCATAATCGTTGCGAAGCGGGTCAACTTCTCCCCTGCTGGCCCGATGCATGCCCATTGGATCTCTTCGTCATTCAGTTCTTTATGCAAGACTTTCGGCGTTTCATAGGTGTCTAACCCCCAGAGGTTGGCCGCCGATCGGATCTTTACTTCCTCATTATTGATCGCCAAGTAGACCGGCTCTGTTGACTTCCCAGTGATTACCAAATGGTCATACCCGGCATATTTCAACTCTGGTGCAAATGAGCCTCCGAAGCTGGCCATACCGAGCAGACCGGTAAGTGGTGATTTACTGGAGACATGGCAGCGCCCTGAGCCCGGCATCATGGTGCCTGTAAGTGGACCGCTATTGAAACTGAGCACGTTATCAGATCCTAACGGATCGATGGATGGGAGTCCCGACTTCTCCCATAGGATCCAGACGCCGATTCCTCTGCCACCTAAAAACCTCTCTGCATAAGAGACGGTGGGTGTAGTCCAAAACCTCCCGCTGGTCAGGTCTACCCAAAGGACCTTCCCTGCATAGAGATAGTTGTTTTTCATGCACTTGCCTCTTTAGCTTCGAATCAGCCGCTGTAGATTGATGAGCACCTCAATCTTCTGTCGCTGTTCGGCGGCTGCTAACCTATCTTCCGGTACATACCCCAGTGCACCTGTGGGGCAATGTTTGACGCAAAGCGGGACCCCCTCACATTGGTCACACCGGTGCGCCACCCGTGTGATTAGATCCAACTCGGATGCACCAAATGGACATGCCCACACACATGCAGAACAACCGATACATTTCTCCGCCGCCACTAAGCGAGCCTTCACCGGCCCTCCCTCAAAGGTAGCCCCTGTCGGGCAGGCTAACCGGCAAGCCGGCACCTCACATTGCATGCAAAGCACTGGGGCACTATCAATCTGCCCATTGGTCTCTTCCGATATGACCCGGAGTCGTGACCGTTCGGGCCAACAGGAACCCGTGTGGCTGAGACTACAGACCATCTCACAGATTCGGCAACCATTACATTTTGTGGCATCAATACTGATAATATACCGCATGGTTTGCTCTGATCTAATCGATGAAATTCTGGAAACGCACTAAAAAAAAGATAGGAAGTCACTCATTGAGTGACTTCCTATCCGTTAACTTATCATCATTGAGAGGTATCATCCAAATCCCGTTGATAACTCAATGTCCTCTTTCAAATCATGCCTTCTCGATGGAAGGCCAAACTTCCCTACGCATCGATGATCGATCGATTCGTCTTAGTGTAATTCTGACTCTAAGGCTGAAGCCGCCCTTTGAGCAGCAGTGATTTTCTCGGCAGCGCTTCTCTTCTTGGCGATGCTCACCCGATCAGCCTCTATATAATCAACCGCTTTCATGTCACAGAAACGAACACACTGTGGATCTCCGTCACAATAATCGCACTTAAAGACCTTCCGATCGATCACATTGAAATTCATGGCACCGAAAGGGCAGACCGTTACGCAGGAGCGGCAACCAATGCATTTATCCTGATTTACCACGACCCGGCTGAGTTTTTCATCCCGGGAAATGGCCTTCACAGGACAGATGATCATGCAGGGAGCATCCTGACACTGCTGGCAGGACATGGGGATATAAAGCCCTTCTGATTCCCATTTGATCACCTTAATCCGGCTTCGTGCAGGATTTGATACGCCGTCATGAAAAACTGCGCAGACATTCTCACAAAGCCTGCAGCCGGTGCACTTCTCAAAATCTACTTGAAGAACTTTACCCATGGGTTCCATTCATTCTCTCCTTTCAAAGTAATTACTAATCCCCCATCACCCCCCTTTAGAAAAGGGGGGATGGGGGGATTTGAATTCTTTCCTAACCTCTTACAATAGATGGGACGGTTCATTTTCCAGACCAAGCCTCTTGAGCGTTTCTGGCTTCGGAACGCCATTCTGGTCAAGGCCCTTATGCTCATAGAATTCATCGACCATCTTCTTGAATTTTTCCCGATCGATGACCCTGCCAATAACATCGATTGCACCCCTTCGACAAGGTTCATCAAAGTAACGGTGATTGAGCATATCTCCCTTTTTAAGGTCCTCTCTCTTTAAACCCTCGCGAAGGTTAAACAGTCGCTCCATCATGTTACCTCGAACAGCAGCGTCCCAGATATCCCGAGGGGTAAGCTCCAGCCCGGTATTGTAGTAAAGCACTTTGGACCAATCTTCAAAATTGGGAAGCGTCGCACCCAAGAAGGTGGTGTGATACTTGCAGATACCCAGACAATCCACGCCCATATAGCAGTTCTCATGCCAGAAGACCTGCCACGGCTTGCCAATATATTCCGTATGTTCTGAACTCAATGGCCCATCGTAAGGCACCGGGCTGCTGTAGATTTTTCGCAACACTTCTTGCGGTAAATGATATAAGTCAATGGCCGGCCGGCTTCTTAAATGGTCTGAACCCCGAGACGATGTCGCAATATTCAGTGCAAGGCCAGGTGTTGCTCTCTCGTCAGAGTGAAGATTGCTGACCCCTTTGACCTGAATCAGGTAGTCAAAAGAATTCTTCCCAATCTTCTCGGAGGCAATGACTCCACCTTCAGCCAAGACATTACCCAACCAGCCTTCCCTGAAGCAAATGCGTTTGATCATCTCGACCATCGCGTCACCATTGCCAAACCTCAAATCCAAGCCCTCCGTCTCTTTATCGGTGAGGATTCCCAGTTCATAAAGCTCCATTGCCCAGGCGATGATGCTTCCTATTTCAAGATTATCTACAGCATATTGATCAACTAAATGATTCGCCACTAACAGGTGCTCTAAGCTTGCGACATCTGGCTCACCACAAAATGCGCCCTGGGAAGTATATTCCGGGCCTTCATCGTATTTTCCAGCATAAGGTCCGGAAGGAATCCTATATTTGGCTCGGCAGTGGACCTGGCAACCAAAGCAAGCGGCCATATGGTAAGGCCCTATTGTCTTAGCAGCGTTATCGTCAATTTCTTCCGGCTCAATCTCATCACAGTAGAGCATCTGGTTGTACTGGAAATTTCTGGTTCGGATACCACCCCAGGAGTTGGTGGCTCCCCAAATAAAAGGAGTCCCAAGGGTTCCCTGGGTCTGGTTAACCTTGGCGCTTGTGATTTGCTCAATGAATCGCTTGTTGAACTCGAGCGCTTCCCTTGGATGGGCAATTTTTATATCCATGGTGCCTCGGGCAGCAATGGCCTTTAAATTCTTTGAGCCCATGACCGCTCCCATTCCGGTTCTTCCAGCGGAATTTTTAATCCCGGTCATGACATTGGCATACCTTACAAGATTTTCACCTGCCGGACCGCAGACCAGACTCTTAACATCCTCATCCCCCAGATCTTCCCGGATCGCCCATTGTGTGTCTGGAACCATCTTTCCCCAAAGGTGGCCCGCATCACGGATCTCGATTTGGCCGTTGTGAATCCACAGGTAGACTGGTTTTGACGCCTTACCCTTGATGACAAGATGATGAAAGCCCGCCCAGGCTAATTCAGGGGTGAAAAAACCACCTCCGTTAGCGCTTCCCAGCATACCTTGTAATGGAGATTTCGCCATCACATGGCATCTGGAGGTTGCTGAAGCCAAGGTGGCCGTTAATACTCCACCGCTAACCATGAGCGTATTGTCAGGACCGAGGGGGTCACATCCTTTCTTTGTGTGATTATATAGCAAATAGGCATCTAATCCTCGGCCACCCAGGAATTTTTTCCGCACTTCAATCGGAATAGGCTTAACTTCTATTTTGCCTGTGGAAAGATCAATAATTGCTAACTTCCTATTTAGGGCCATCTTTCTTTTCCTCCTTCTCCTTCATTTTTCGTTCAAAAGTCTCATCCGCTAATCTCGTGTTTACATCCCATACCGGACCTTTAATGCGAGGAAAACCGGCTTTGATCCAAAAGATCCGCCATTCCATACCACACTTAGAACATTTCGCTGTGGGCTCCCCAGGTTTTGGGTCAAGTCTCCCCATACAGCTGGGATTATGGCACCTCACCTGACCATAGGTACGAGTCTTACGCAGACTTTCAGCTGTTGAAAGTCCTTCTTTGCCGTTTACCATAGTAACCTCCTTTCTTTAAGAAAAAGAATATTGATAAATTATTTATAGAACTCCATACCTTTTAAGCACGTTCACTATAGTGAACCACCCAGCCATGCCAAAAATCTTTATATGTATAAATACAGTACATTTATTTGGTTGTCAAGGGTAAACTTTATTTTATAATATAACGATATTATTGATAGATTTCTTTATCTCCTCACTCAACTTCAGGGTTGGTAATAATTTATTTTTTTTAGTAATTTTTTGTAATAATTAGTTTATATTTTATATTGTTTGATTCACCTAATGTTTCTTGTTCACAATAGTGAACTTAAGAAAATGACGGGTTCCACCATTCTATCCAGGTCCCCTCTCTGCTAAATATAATCCCTGTCACCGATTCGATCTGTCGGATCCAATCTCCAAGGTACGATGCATGATGGATGATGAGCGGAGTACTATGTTCAGGGAGGATATCTTCATAGAACCGATAGAGAAAAATATCTCTGTCTATATCCATTAACACTTCACTATCATCCCAAGGTGTAGGCCGAATAAAACCATGATTTGCACCCTCATCTCGCCGGTAGAGTAAGTAATTCCCGAATTGGTCTTTTAAGCGGCGCAATGTTTCGACACATTTCACAATATCGGCCATTGTGATTCCTTTGCAGAAATATTGAAGCAACCGATCGCAGAATGATTCAAAGCCAATCGATGCGAACATGATCTTCACATCCAGCCTTCGGGCAAAGGATAGGATTTCCACAAGCTCAGAGGCATGAGTATTGATGTCATCGACCCGGCACACCAGATTGATCTGTGAAAGCTTGATCTTGTGCCTTTCTGTGTCTTCAAACAGCTTTCCGAGGGAGCGGATCGGGTATTCATCAATGATTTCAAAAGGGATCTTTCTCCCATCGACCTCAGGCAAACCCATCATCTGGGTAATGACCTTGTCTCGTTCAATAGGACCGTGATAACCCTTATCTCTTGAAACGTCACAGAAAATGCATCCTTCGCTCCGAACTTCCAGATCAGGGATATTCTTTTCCCGGAGACTAACGGGTGGGGGTAAAATGACTGTCTGTATTTTATTGGCATAGGCACAGCCAATTGAGTTCAGCACTTGTCCCATTCGGACTTCAAGCTTCTTTAAGGTGTCAGAGAATGTATATATATTTGACCAATCAACCTCCAAGAATATGTTTTTTGTCCATGGGTGTTCTATGACCATTGCCTTTCTATTCAGATGTTCCGATCTAAAGCCATCGACCGGACCTTGAAAAACAATATCGACAATCGATTTCAGCCCCCTGAACCGATGTGGGTATGCGTCAGAGTCAGGCTCGCCCACAAAATCCTGCCGGGCTTGTGGTCCTCCCAGAATCGTTATAAAACCTTTTTGTTTCAGCCCCTCGATCAGCCCGATGATATCTTTTCTACCACAGAGATGTGAGAAAGCTACGATCTTCTCTTTTTCTGCATAATATTGACCGATGAAATGAAACAGTTGTTCTCTTGAAAAGTCTCTCTCAATCCCAACGACAATTGATGGAATTGAGAGCCTCTGTTGAAAGAATGTTGCCGCTATCTGAGCTCCCAAAATACCATGAGGCTCGCCTGTATGGTGTGTGAAAATGATCATTTTTCTAAATCCGATTTTAAAATCGAGGGATTAAGGAAGCCCACTTACCCGCTTATTTATACAACAGCCGGGGTAAGATTAGCCTATTTTGACTTGAGTACGGTATGCGCCACCACCATCCTTTGAATTTGATTCGTTCCTTCAAAAATCTGGATAACCTTCGCATCTCTCATCATTCGCTCAACCGGATGATTTTTAGTGAGGCCTTGCCATTGCAGAATCTGAACGGCATCGGTTGTCACTTTCATGGCTACATCAGAAGCAAAATATTTGGACATGGCCGAAAATATCTGAACCGGAGTGCCCTTCACCTTTTCATCCATCATATTCGCCGCTTTGTAAACCAAAGCTCGGGCCGCTTCAATTTCCACAGCCATATCAGCTAACATCAATGGAACTCCCAGACGATCTTCCTTCTCCTTTCCCCCAACAAAGGGGATAAGATAGTCCAGAGCGCCCTGTGCCAAACCTACAGCCTGGGCACCAATGGCTGGTCTTGATCGATTCAGTGTCCTCATCATTTGCCACCAGCCACCACTTTCCTCACCGATTCGTTGAGAGATCGGTACCTTTACATCTTCTAAAATCACTTCCGTTGTATTCGATCCTCGAATCCCCATCTTCTCCTCAGTTCTCCCAACGGAAAGGCCAGGAGTTCCCTTTTCTATCACAAAGCCTGTAATTCCTTCTAATCTCTTACCGGGATGAGTGTTGGCGAAGACAGTATAGAAATCGGCTACTCCGCCGTTCGTGATGAAACATTTCCGCCCATTGATCACATAATGGTCATCTACTAAAACAGCTTTAGTTCGGACGGAAGCCGCATCCGAACCCGACTCGGGTTCGGTCAAACAAAAACAGATCAGCCCTTTCTCTTTGGCTAACTTGGGTAATACTCTCGCTCTCAGTTCGTTTGTTCCTCCTAAGACAACAGGCATTGTCCCTACCGCTTGAACGATCACCAAGAGGGCAGAAGAAGCACAAGCATTAGCAATCTCTTCAACAACTATACAGAAAGAAGTAATATCTGTATCCATTCCTCCATAATCTTTAGGGATGAGGAGGCTTAAAAAACCATACTTGGAATACACCTCGGCAAGATCCCATGCAAATTCTCCTGCTTCATCGATCTCTGCTGCACGAGGCGCCACAACATTCTTAGCCACTTCCTTAGCTTTTTTTCTCCAGCCTTCTCTCTGTTGTTCGATATTATCCATCTGTTCTTATTCCTCCCCACCTACATATTCCACCCACCCGAAACTTCAACGGCAGCCCCTGTCATGAAACTCGCCTCATCGGATGCCAGGAATGCCACGACATTGGCAATTTCCTCAGGTTGGCCGATCCGTCCCAGAGGAGTTTGATCAATGATCATATTTTTATATTTTTCAGCCATCTTTGCGATTGTCGGGGTCAAGATCAACCCCGGTAAAACAACATTGACATTGATCTGATGTCGACCCAATTCTTTAGCTACGCTTTTCGTCAAACCAACGATTCCTGCTTTGGCAGTGCTGTAACTGATTTCTGATACCGCCCCAGTTTTCCCCCAAACAGAGGAGATGTTGACAATCTTTCCATAACTGTTCTCAATCATATGGGAAGCAACGGCCTGAATACAGTTCAAGGTCCCCTTCAGGTGAACCCCCAGAACTGCATCCCAATCCTCTTCTTTCATCTTTAAAAGATTTGAAGGGCGATCAAAGCCAGCATTATTCACTAAAATATCAATCCTTTTCCATACCTTTAATACCTGATCCACCATGCCTTGAACCTGTTTTTGATTAGCTATATCCACAGAAACGAAAAGAGCTCTTCTGCCAAAAGCCTCCACCTCCTTTGCTGTTCGAGTTCCGGTATCAGGATTCATCTCAACAATGACCACATCTGCTCCTTCTTGAGCCATCTTCAATGCAATGCTTCGACCGATCCCCTGCCCTGCTCCGGTAACAATCGCTTTCTTGTCTTTCAATCTCACTTGACCACTCCTTGCCTTACCTTATTGTCACCCTGAGAGCAGCAAAGGGTCTCATTTTTAGATTTTTCATTCCTTCGGTCATTCAGAATGACACCGTATGGTCGAACCCATTTGAAATTTTAAAATTTTAACAGACGAAAAAAAGGACGTCAACGAGTTTATATTTAACCGCAACTAATGTGAACCCGTAACCCATCCCCAATTTTTTCATTCTCACCACCATCTTGTAGAATTTTTACAGCTTTATTATAAATCAACAGGTGAGCAACATTAGCGGGCATGATTATCTCCTCTCAAAAATAGGAACCCGTCCTTAATCCACCGAACTCCGCAATCCGCATTCCGAATTTGGAAAGGCCGCCTTTTTTATCGATGACACCTCAAAAGAAAATTCGAGAACCGGTCCTAATTATTTTCTTTTCTTCGGAGCGACTGTGTACTCAATCTGAGGTTCCCACACCTCGATCTGATCAGCGGGGATACGAACTACTTTGCCATTACGCCAAATGGCAATTGGAACTCCGTTGCGCCGATGTTCGGCGATCGCTTCAGCCACAGCCTTCCGGAAGGCTTCGTGAGCCTGATGTACCCATAGAGAAGGCGATATTATCACTTTTTTCATTGCTGCTCCTTATATTTCGATAAGAGACCAAAAAGATCTGAATCGACAATTTCAATCTTTCCTGATTCCTCAAAGGCGATCACCTCAGGAACATCTCCCGAATTATTAAAAATGATCCATCTGTCTACAACCGGTTGATAAAAATGGAAGAAATTAGAAATTCCTTTATCGAACCGGCGACGCACTACGGCCTCCGGGATGTTATGTCCTCCTTGCTGCACTCGTAATTCAATCCGTTCCAAAGCGAGTTTGACGCTGTTAATCCATAGAAAAAAAAGATGAATGTTGTAGCCTTTCCTTTGCCTCAATTCTTTTAAAAGCCTCAAATATGACTTTCCGGATAATGTTGTCTCGAATCCAAAATCGGTACCACGGAGACCGAGAGAATGGAT
>Ga0214474_1000186_pt1 | contig 32192 bp, 29 predicted proteins | sample RVTome_2_FD_187335 | JGI IMG/M metagenome (GOLD analysis project Ga0214474, IMG submission 187335) | Soil microbial communities from uranium-contaminated site in the Upper Colorado River Basin, Wyoming, United States - RVT95D214 HiSeq ... | reverse complement strand
CTGCTGAGTGTGGCCCTCGCCGTCGTCGTAGACGAGCGCGAGCTTGTTCTTCCTGCTGCCCCTTGCGTGCCTGTCGACGGCGTTGTACGCGCCGTTGATCTTCCCGCCGGGGAACCAGTCGACCATGTTCTCCGCGTCAGACCACTTGAAGGTCTTCCTCAGCTGTTCGAAGTTCTGCAGGTTCGGCTTGAGCCTGAGCCTGGTCAGATCCTTCTTCACTACCTGAGTGTGTATGAGTTCTGTACTCGTCTCAGCCATTTGGTCACATCCGATATGGCCCGCGGGGCGGGTTCGTCCGAAGCCTTTGCCCCCAGCGGTGTCGTACTCCTAGCTCTTGGGAACTTCGCTGGTCACCGAAGGCGCCTGTCTACATGCATAGCGTTGTCTGGCAGTAAGCGCCGAGGGAAGTGACTACGCGGGTTGCCGAAGCCCTCACCGAAGGCCTGACCAGCCCGCTCAGGTCGTTTCCTGTCGACTGCATTCTTTTCGCCTTATAATCCTTTTCGATGCGACAACACCGAAACGTGGCGTGCCATCATGCCGCACGTAGGCTTCCGATGGAGAATCGGCGACGACTTTCGTCGGCCTTTGGCGTTTGGCGAAGGAATGGGCCTCAAGAGTCCGGGTTTCGTACCAGTGTTTCGAGAAAGTCCGAAGGGGAGCGAGCACGACCGATTCACTTCTCGTTCTCGGTGTCTCCGACCCACTTACCCTTGTACTTGATGAACGGGACTTCTCCCTTTACAAGGATCAGGCCTGCAACAACAAGGACTATTCCGAATATCGCTCCCGCAAGCACAACGGCGCCAATCATGGCGTTCTCATTCGAATCATTCTCATTCGAATACGCCTGGGACCCGTACACCGCGACTCCGACGAACAGCAACAGGCCCAAGATTGCCGTCAATGCTCCAGGAAGAATGCGCCTCTTCTTCTCCCCAGATCCGACGTCGACCAGGAACAGCTCGGGAGACGTCTTGTACATGCCCATCAGCATGACTATGAATCCGGCGATTGCTGTGAAATAGAACCCGAGAAGGTATCGCTCGTGGTCCTGGAGAATAAGCTTGCGCTCGTAAGGGTCCAGGATCCTGTCAGGAAGCGGGTCAGTGACCAGCTCGATGACGAACCCGAGGCCTCCGAGAAGAAGGAATGCAATCCCAATGGAGATGACCGCAGCATCCCTCGTCCTCCTGGGAGTAGCTCCGTCGTGCACTTTCCACAAAGGGGTCGAAGACGCGAAGTAAGAATATGACATCAGCCCTCCGGCGACCCCTGCCGCGAACACTGAAAATCCGTAGAGATCGCTGTCCACAACATATGCAGCAACGGCTACCATGGCGAACGCCAATCCCACCAAGAACAATTTCCCGATGATAAGCCCTTCAAGATCTTCCCGCATCAACATCATGATTCCGAATGAGAGCAGTACCAGCCCGACCACCATTCCCAGCACAGTCAGAAAGTAGAACATGGGCTCTCCCTGCTCGACATAGTAGGCGGCCTGGGATTCCGTGCCATAGTCGAAAGCAAGCATGATCAAGAGCACCCCAAGCGGGATCGCGACCGTCCCCTGGAGCAAGGATTTTCGTCCCATTTCCAACAATGAGCCAATTGGCTTTGACGCCTACATACTTATCGTAGGATGGCCCTTGCTGCCCGCTTGTAAGCTGAGAGACAGCGCTGAGGACTCTCTATTCCTCAGTCCTTCCACTTGTGGTGGATCTTCGCCGCCTTGACCGTGTTCTTCATCAGCATCGTTATCGTCATTGGGCCGACTCCGCCCGGCACAGGCGTTATGGCTTTTGCCTTCGCCTTGACGGGCTCGAAATCTACATCCCCTACGAGCCTGCAGCCGCCCTTGGCCTGCGGGTCGCTGATGCGGTTGACGCCGACATCGATGACCACCACTCCGTCTTTGACCATGTCCGCCTTGACGAAGGCCGGGCTGCCCATAGCCGCAATCACGATGTCCGCTTGTCTCGTGAAGTTCTGCAGATTCTGAGTCCTCGAATGACATATCGTGACGGTCGCGTCGGCGCCCGGGGCCTTCTGAAGCAGGATGTTCGTGATCGGCTTGCCCACGATGTTGCTCCTGCCAAGCACGACTACGTGCTTGCCCTTCGGATCGTTACCGCTCCTGACGAGAAGCTCCTGGATACCCGCAGGCGTGCACGGGAGATAGCAGTCCTCAGCGCCAACGACCATCTTGCCGACGTTCACAGGGTGGAAGCCGTCGACATCCTTTCCTGGGTCGAGCCTGAGCAAGACCTTCCCCTCACTGATATGCTTGGGCAATGGAAGCTGCACGAGTATGCCATCGAACTTCGGGTCCTTGTTGTACTTGTCGATCAGCTCGAGCAACTCGTCCTCCGAAGCTGACGCGGGAAGCCGGACCGTCTCGGAGTATATTCCCAGCTCCTGGCACGCCTCGCCCTTCTTCCTCACATAGACCTGGGATGCGGGATCCTCTCCCACGATGATGACGACCAGGCCCGGCGTGATGCCGCCCGCATTCATCTTGGCGACCTCTCCCTTGAGCTCTGCCCTGATGCTCTTCGCGACCTCGTTACCGCTGATAACCTGCCCGACCATTGCTGCACGCCCCATAAACGGGATGGACGCGAATTACTTAAGGTTTCTCTGCCGCTCCAGATAGCATCGAAATGACTCCGAAAGGCTTTATTAGGTGGTCTCCATCCGGATTCAAAGGAGGTTCCGGAAATGGCGATGAAGCCAGACATTGAAATTGCGCAGGAAGCAAAGGTGCAGCACATCGAAGAGATTGCGAAGAAGATCGGCCTCTCCCGTGACGACCTTGAGTTCTACGGGAAGTACAAGGCGAAGGTGCCTCTCGATGTGTTAAAGCGTTTTGATAAGAACAAGGACGGCAAGCTCGTCTTCGTGACTGCCATCACTGCAACGAAAGCGGGCGAAGGAAAGACGGTCACATCGATCGGTCTGTGCCAAGCCATGGGCGTTCTCGGCAAGAAAGTCATGCTGTCTCTGAGAGAGCCTTCCCTAGGCCCGACATTCGGCATCAAGGGAGGCGCCACCGGTGGTGGCTACTCGCAAGTCTACCCAATGTGGGACATTGACCTCCACTTCACGGGCGACATCCATGCTGTTAGTACAGCCCACAACCTGTTGTCCGCACTCGTCGAGAACCATGTCACAAAGAAGAACCCGCTCAACATCGACCCGACCAGGATCGTCCTGAGAAAGGTCATGGACATGAACGCCAGGGAGCTCAGGAACATCGTCGTTGGACTCGGCGGAAGGAGCGAAGGGGGCGTGCCACACGAGAGTGGCTTCGACATCACCGTCGCTTCCGAAATCATGGCAATCCTCGCACTTTCAAGAGACATGAAGGACCTGAGGGAGAGGTTGTCGAAGGTCGTCGTCGCATACACCTACGACAACAAGCCGGTGACCGCGGACAAGCTGAAGGGCATCGGTTCCATGTGCCTCCTGCTCAAAGATGCCATAATGCCGAACCTCGTCCAGACACTCGAAGGCCAACCCGCACTAATCCACGGCGCTCCCTTCGCGAACATCGCGCACGGGAACAGCTCAATCATCGCGACGAAGTACGCGCTCAAGATGGCAGATTATGTCATCACTGAGGGTGGGTTCGCAGCTGACCTGGGTGGCGAGAAGTTCTACGACATTGTATGCAGGATTGCCGACCTCAAACCGGACGTAGCAGTCCTGGTATCAAGCGTGAGAGCGCTCAAAATGCACGGCGGCATGAAGGAGGACGAGATTGACACTCCGAACCTCGAGTATCTCGAGAAGGGCTTTACCAACCTCGACAAACACATCGAAAACATGAAGAAGTTCGGCGTGCCCGTGGTCGTCGCGCTCAACAGATTCCCGACCGACAGCCAGGAGGAGCTCGACCTGTGCAAGAAGCACTGCGACAAGATGGGCGTCCGATCCGCGCACTCCCGCGTGTTTGCAGAGGGCGGCAAGGGCGGCGTCGAACTCGCGAAGGCGGTCCTGGAGTGTCTCGAAAAGGAGAAGTCGAACTTCAAGGTCCTGTATGACGAAAAACTCCCGATCAAGAAGAAGATCGAGATCATCGCGAGGGAAATTTACGGTGCTGATGGTGTTGTCTACACAGGCTCGGCCCCGGGGGACATCTCGGCAATTGAGAAGTCAGGGAACGACAAGCTGCCAATCTGCATGGCAAAGACGCAGCTGTCAATCACTGATGATCCATCGAAGAAGGGCGCGCCAAAGGGCTGGATGCTCACTGTCAGAGAGGTCAGATTGTCCGCAGGCGCGGGGTTCATCGTGCCACTGACTGGCAAGATGATGACCATTCCGGGCTTGCCGACCACGCCTGCTGCCGAGAGGATCAACATCGACGACAAGGGCCATATCACGGGCTTGAATTGAAAGCGGTTTAGGTTCGGAAATCAAACCATTTCCATCTCTTTCAAACTCGGGGAGGATTTTTATTCCCCGTCGACGATTCATAATCGAGATGCCTTCACTGGACAGTGAAGATATCTCAGCGCGAGGCAAGGGCGAGAAGAAGGTGTAAAAGTGACCAAGGAAATCCTCGTTGTGGGAGGGGGTCCGGCAGGCCTCACGACGGCCAAGGCGCTCGTGGACAGAGGAATGAAGGTTGTGCTCGTCGAAAGGTCCGAGTCCTTGGGGGGAATGGCACGCGAGCTCACATGCAAGGGCCTCGTCGAGTGTAGGAACTGTGGCGTGTGCTTTCCGATCGACAGGGCAGGTGAAGTGATCCGAGAGCCCAACGCAGAGGTACTGCTCTTGTCCGAGGTGGCGTCCGCGCATAAAGAAGGCTCGGACTTTGTTGTGAAGATAAAGAGCTCCCCTAGATACGTTACCGACGATTGCATCGGGTGCGGCAAGTGCGTCGAGATCTGTCCAGTCAACGGCAAGGCTATCTTTCCACCCACTGGAAGTGGTCAGCCGAGAATCTTCTGGATAGACAAGTCTAAGTGCCTTCATTTCAAGAAAGCCAAATGCGACAAATGCTCCGCTGTGTGCCCCACGAAGGCAATCGACTATGAGGACAGAGCTAGGAGCCTTACCAGGACACCGTCAGCAATTGTCTATGCCACGGGCATCAAGCCCGTTGACGCATGCGAGGTGTCGAGACTTGGCTGCGGAAGCTTGAAGGACGTCATCTCAAGCGTCGATGCCGAGCGCATCCTCAACGAGAAGGGAAGGCTGGTCAGACCGTCTGATGGAAGAGCGCCGAAGAAGATCGCTGTGATGCAGTGCGTGGGCTCGAGATCTGAGAAGAACGGCGTGGAGTACTGCTCCAAGTTCTGCTGCAAGTATGCGACGAAGATATCACAGCTGCTCCTTGACACAGATCCTGAGATCAACCTCGATTTCTATTTCATGGACCTTAGGACTCTCTACGAACCCCAGGACGAGTTCAAGGCCTGGGCCAAGGGCAAGAAGACCGTGAAGCTGATCAGGAGCATGCCCGCAGCGGTGAACGCGACTCCGGACGGGAAGCTCCTTGTGAAGGCAGCAAGCGAAGTCGACCTCGACATCGCAGAGTCCGAGTACGACATGGTCATTCTGTCTGTAGGCATGCGCCCGGACGGCGCAGATTCAGATCTCGCCAAGTCTCTCGGCATAGCGGTTGACCAGGCGGGATTCGCAAGTGGGGATGGAAAGCTCGAGACGACAGGCGTGTTCGTGGTTGGCGCTGTCTCGGAACCGATGGATATCGAGGAGACCGCAGTGAGATCTGTGTCCGCCGCTCACAGGATACCCTCTGAAAAGGAGGCGAGACAGTGAAGGCCAAGATCCAGGTGGTCATCTGCGAGTGCTGCACCGAGATGCCTCAACTGCTCGACATTGAGAAGCTTCGGGAAATCGCCTCTTCGGAGGAGTACGTTGCCTCAACTGTTACTGTCGACAGGGCGTGCGACGGCAAAGAGCTGCAAGGCATCGTGGCGGATGCTCTAGAACACGAAACGGACAGAGCGGTCGTGTTGGCATGTCACAAGAAGGACATCAGCCCATCCCTTATGAAGGCGTTCAGAAGAGCTGGGATCAACGAGTTCCTGGTCGAAATCGTGAACATCAGGGAGGAGGCGTTGCTTCCACACAGAGAAGAGCCTGACAGGGCCCAGCGAAAAGGGGAGGCGATGCTAAGGGCTGCAATCAGGCGGTCGTCCATGCTTTCCCCTCTTGAGAAATCCACCGAGACGATGAGGACCAGCAACGTAGTCGTCATAGGGGCTGGCGTCTCTGGCAAGGCCGCAGCAGAAGCGGCGCACAAGAAGGGAGTGCACACTGTAATCATCGAGAAATCCGGTAAGACTCTCAAAGCGCCCGGGGTGATCCTGCCGAACTCGAAGCTCGTGGGCGCGAAGGGATACAGCGGCAACTTCATTTTGAGGATTCAGGCGGGCGAGAAATTGGAGGATCTCGAGTGCGCCGCGATCGTGATCGCCACAGGCGGCGGCTGGACTCAGCTCAAGGGGCCGCTTGCGAAGGCCGTTAGGGACGCCCTTCCACTGTACAGGTTCTACGAGCAGGTCAAGACGGGAACTCCGCCCAAGGGACCGGTCGTCATCGTCGACACACCAGACCCCTCAGGCAAGACTCTCAAGGTTCAGGACTACGCTTGGGATGACTCGCTCGAGACCGCGATCGAGCTAAAGAAGAAGCACCCTCTGACAGACATCTATGTCGTCTTCCAGGAGATGCGGGCGTTCGGGCTATCGGAGCTAGCGTACAAGGAGGCTGCGGACCTTGGCGTCATCTTCATCCGATATGACAAGTCCACTGCGCCCAAGGTAGATCCGAAGGATCCGACGAGGATTGCCGTCAAAGACTTCGCGCACGCCGAGCTCCTCGGCATAAGGTTCGGTACTCTGGTGTTCGCCTCGATACCGGCCAACCCGGACAACCAGACGATTGCAGATGCACTCAGGATACCGATGACTGCGGACGGTGGCATAAGACGCGGGAGCATCCAGAGATGGCCTGTGACAACCCCGAGGCCGGGGATATTCGTGTGCGGCTCCGCGATGTTCCCGAAGTCTAGGGCGGCTGCGACCCTGGAAGGGGAAGCAGCCGGAGCAATGGCTGCGGATTATGTGAAGAAAGGCAAGATCGAATACGGAGGATCTGTCGCACAAGTGACACAGGAGAAGTGCTCTGCGTGCCTGACCTGCGTCAGGACATGTCCGTACGAAGCACCTTTCATCGGAACGGCGAGCAAGGCCGAGATCCGAGTTCAACTCTGTCAGGGTTGCGGCATGTGCGTCGGGATATGCCCAAGCAAGGCAATCGAACTCCTGAACTACACGGACGATGAGATTACCGAGGAATCACGCGTGCTGCTCGGAGGTGATTTCTGATGGCCGAGAGAAGACCGAAGGTCGTGGGCTTCTGCTGCGAGAAGCACGCGATGGACGCAGCTGTTCTGTCCGCCAGGAGCGGCAAGAAGTACGACGCGAGTGTCCGGATCGTCAAGGTGCCTTGCTCCGGGAGGGTCGACGGAATTCATGTACTGAAGGCGCTCGAGGACGGCGCGGATGCGGTATTCGTCATGGGCTGTCTCGAGAAGAACTGCTATTACGACACGGGCTCGATCGAAGGACGGAAGCGCGTGAACTACGTCAAGTCAATGCTGGAAGAGGCAGGAGTAGAGAAGGAGCGGGTCGAGATGTTCAATGCCTCTTCTACCAACGCATGGGCATTCCCCGAGGCTGTCACCAAGATGGTGGATGTGGCAAAGCGTCTAGGGCCTCTGGGCAAGGGGGGTGAGGAGCAGTGATTGTAGCAAAGAGAAAGCCAGTAGGAGAGATAGCCGAAATGGCTGCTCCGTACAAGAAGGTGGCCGTCGTCGGCTGCAGAAGCTGCGTGGCGATCTGCCTAGCCGGCGGAGAGAAAGAGGTCAAGATGCTCGTCTCCGCCTTGAAGGTCAAGAACAAGAAGGAAGGGAGGAAACAGGAGTTCGAGGGCCTTGTTGTCGAGAGACAGTGCGAGAAGGAGTGGGTGAAGGAGGTCGAGGAGACAATCCTCGGCGCGGACCTCGTCCTGTCAATGGCATGCTCTCTGGGCGCGCAGACGATCGGTGACATGTATCCGGAGAAGCTTGTCTTCCCCGGCCTGAACACGAGCTTCTTCGGCGTTCCCGAAGAACAAGGTGTCTGGACCGAGAAGTGCGTCGGATGCGGCAACTGCATCATCCATACGACGGGCGGGATATGCCCCATCGCGAGGTGCGCGAAGAGCATGCTGAACGGTCCCTGTGGCGGCTCGTCCAATGGGCATTGCGAAGTCAACCTTGAAATCGATTGCGCGTGGCACGCGATACATGAGCGGCTGAAGCTCCAGAAACGTCTTGATCTGATAGAGAAGGTAACGCCGCCGAAGGATTGGTCCACGAGCCACTCGGGCGGAAGACGGGTGTACACGCGTGACGATGCGAGGCTCACCCAGCACCAGAAGAAGGGCAAGGAGGCGGTCCAATGAAGGCGGGCAGCAACCTCGAGAAGGTGCTGGAGGCGGGTCAGTTCGCGGTGACCGCCGAGATCGGGCCCCCTCAGTCCGCCAATCCCGAACCGCTCATCCACCATGCCAAGATGATGAGGGGATCGGCGGACGCGTTCAACCTCACCGACAATCAGACCGCAGTCGTGAGACTGTCGAGCATTGCCAGCGCAGTCATCATAATGAGGGAGGGCATCGAACCAGTCATCCAGATGACATGCAGGGACAGGAACAGGATAGCTCTTCAAAGCGATCTGTTTGGCGCGTCTGCACTAGGAGTCAAGAACGTCCTTTGCCTCACCGGAGACCACCAGATCTTCGGGAACGAGAAAGGAGCGAAGAACGTCTTCGACTTCGACTCCATCTCTGAGCTGCAGGTCTTCGACGCCCTTAGGAGGGAGGGCAAGCAGCTCGGAGGAGAGGTCGTGAAGGATCCGCCGAGGGTCTACCTCGGATGCGCGGAGAACCCTTTCGCCACGCCCTATGAGTGGAGGGCTACGAGGCTGGCTAAGAAGGTCGCCGCAGGAGCGGACTTCTGCCAGACCCAGGCGATCTTCGACATGGGCATGTTCGAGAAGTGGATGGACGAAGTCCGGGCCAGAGGCCTTGACAAGAAGATCCACATTCTCGCCGGCGTGATACCCATGAAGAGCGCGGGCGCTGCCAGGTACATGAAGAACAAGGTTCCTGGCATGATCGTCCCCAACGATATCGTCGACAGGATGAAGAACGCGAAGGACCAGAAGGCCGAAGGGATCAAGCTCTGCATCGAGCAGATCAATCATCTGAAGACGGTCAAAGGAGTCCATGGAGTGCACATAATGGCGGTGGCATGGGAAGAGATGGTCCCTAGGATCGTCGAGGAATCGGGGCTGATGCCCAGGCCCAGTTTCAAGTAGCTTCTTCGCCCGTTGGACTGAGTCTTCGGTCTAGAGTCATCGGGCGACGACTCCATCGCGCAAAAATATAAGCGTCGCGCGCCATCTAGATTGTGAGACGATGGCATCCAGAACTTTTGACAACATGAGCGAGGAGATGCTGAAACGATTCTTCGGCATCAACCCTGAGGCAGCCACCAGCGCGGGGGTACACGACCCTTATGACATGCACTTGTCCCACGGGGGAGTGAAGCGGCTCACGGACACGCTCAGTCTGCTCATGGAGTGGAACAAGACCGCTCGTGAGATGATCGCCTCTGAGGAGCTCAGCGCTGAGCAGCTTCTGTCCATCGAAGTCCTAAAGATGACACTCAACACTCACAAGTTCGCCGTTGAGGACTACCCCATCTGGAAGATGTTCCCGGAGGCACTCGAGATTCCGGGCTCCGCGATCTTCCTCATGCTGTCCAGGAACTACGCTCCGTACGAGAAGCGAATGAAGGCCATATCGTCTCGGATAGGCCAGCTACCAAGGTATCTGACCCAGTACCGTACAAGATTCGATAGAACCAGGACGGTCACTCACTGGACTGAGATGGCCATCGAGACCTGTAGAGGATTCCCTGCGTTTCTCAAGTATGTCGGAGAATCATCCAAGGATACGATCCCCGAAAGCCTTCATAGCGAGATGCTCAGGAACATCGAACGTGCAGAAGCAGCCTCTGTGGACCATCTCAAGTTCCTTGAGGAGCTTCTCAAGAATGCAACCCCAGACTTCGCCATGGGAAAGGCACGCTTCGCAAAACTCATGCGGATAAGGCTGATGACCCTCACTCCTGATGAGATGCTCGCGATCGGGATGCGCACTCTCGAGGAATTGAAGCAGGAGAAGGCGAGGCTATTGGAAAAGATGGCGCCGAAAGGGGGCGGGGAAGCCGATGTCTATAGACAGGTTCATGCCGACTGCGCTCCCACCTTCGAAGGGGTCATCGAGATGGTGGCAAGAGACATACAGAACGCCAAAGAGTTCATAATCAAGAACCAAATCGCCACCATAGACCCAGGCACTGTGATAAGAGTCCTGGAAACTCCTGAGTTCTTGACTTACTCAGTTCCTTCCGCGGCACTCACGATGCCGGCCAGGTTCGAGAGCGTCCAGGGCGGTGAGTACCTCATCACAAGGCCGAAGAACCCGGAGGAGATCGGTGCGCTCTGGAACCGCAGCTCGATCATCAACACAAGCGTTCACGAGGCGTTTCCGGGTCACTTCCACCAGGGAGTGATGGCAAACCGGAAGCCTTGGATGCACTCCCTCGCCAACTGGCTGATAGGATCGGACACCATGGTGACCTCATGGGAGACCATGGAGGGGTGGGCCCACTATTGCGAGAAGATGATGTACGACCACGGATACGAGGCCTCTGACGCCGCTTACCTCGCTATGCTGGACGGGGCGATCTGGAGGGCCTGCAGAGTTGTCTACGACATCAAGCTCGCATATGGCGAGGCTTCCATCCAGGAGATGGCTGAGATGCTTGCGAAGGAGGCGAGCACCCCGTATGATGCTGCACTGTCTGATGTGAAGGGATTCTCAAGGGCTCCGGGGTACGCCGTGTCGTATCTCATCGGAAGATACCTGGTCTTTGAGCTCAAGAGGGAGTTCCAGAACGAGCTCGGCCCAGAGTTTGACGAGAAGAAGTTCCACGACCTCCTCGCGGAGAACGGCAACCTGCCGCTCTATTTGGCAAGGAAGGCCGTGAGGCTCGGCCTGAGGGCAGGAATCCGTTGACGTCCCTCGGGAGTAGACGCAACCATGATACACCATCAACTCATTGCAGCCTCGGTGCCATAGGATGAGCACAGACTCATACGAATCCGCGAATGAGGAGATGTTCAAGAGATTCCTCGCGATCAACCCTGACGCTGCGACCGGCCTCGGACTGCACGATCCGTACGACATGGACCTGGCCAACGGAGGGTTCAAGAGATACAAGGAAACGCTGGATCTGTTCCTGGAATGGCACAGGCAGGCGACACGGGCAGCGAAGAACGAAGCCCTTACGCTAGATCAGAAGATGGGGCTCAAGTGCCTCGAGATGGGGATAGACGTCCTGAAGTTTTCCATCGACGACTACCCTATGTGGAAGATGTCTCCCGACGGCCTGGATATCCCGGGGTCCTTGTTCTTCATCATGCTCACACGGGACTATGCGCCCTACGAACAGAGGGCGGCAGCGATGTCTTCGAGGATATCCCAGCTGCCCAGATACCTCGAGGAATTCAGGGCCAGATTCAGAGGGGCGAGGCCCGTCAAGCTGTGGACTGAGATCGCTATCGAGACTTGCGAGGAGATCCCCGGTTTCTTGAAGTTCATCAGCGCGTCCTCCAAAGGACGCGTTCCTGACAAGCTTCTCTCCGAGTTGAACAAGAACATCGCAATCGCCGATGAGGAACTGAAGGAGCAGCTTGATTGGCTCAACCATCTCCTAGACAGGGCCATGGTCAACTTCCCCATGGGCAAGAAGAAGTTCGAGAAGCTGCTGAGGATGAGGGGGCTGGGCATGAACTCCGATCAAATCCTCGCCCTCGGGGAGAAGTACCTCGCAGAGTTCAAGCAGGAGAGGACGAAGATAGCAGCAAGAATTGCCCCAGGGAAGTCCGTTGAGGAGGCTGCGAAGATTATCGCGGGCAACTGCCCAAAGACATTCGAGCAGGCGTTAAAGGCAACGGTCGATGAGATGGAGAAGGCCAAGAAGTTCATCATCGAGAACAGGATCGCCACGATCACCCCGGGAGCCATCCTGAAGGTCATCGAGACCCCTGCGTTCATGGCGCCAATACTTCCCTACGCTGCCTTGTTCATGCCATCGAAGTTCGACAAAGTGCAGGAAGGCGCGTACATCGTCACGAGGCCGAAGGACCCGAGAGACCTGGGGAAGAACCTGAACTTCCCGGCGATCACCAACACCGCGGTCCACGAGGCATTCCCCGGACACTTCCACCAGGGAGTGAGATCCAACGCGAAGCATTGGATGCTGCAGTTGCACCTGATGGTTGAGGAAATGGATACTGTACGGGTAGCGACTGAGACAATTGAAGGGTGGGCGCACTACTGCGAGAAAATGATGTACGACCACGGCTACGAGGCGAACGACCCTGCGGCATACGAGATGGTCAATGGTGCCGTATGGAGAGCGTGGAGGATAATCGTCGATATCAAGCTCGCGCGCGGGGAGATCGCTCTCGAAGATGCAGTCAAGAGTGGCATGGAAGAGGTGGGTATGACCAAGGACGGTGCCCTGGCGGAGGTCAAGCGGTACACGAAGACGCCTGGACAAGCTCTGTCTTACATGCTCGGAAGGCATCTGATAATCGAGTTCAGGCGCGAAATGGAAAAGAGGCTGGGCCCCAGGTTCGACGAGCTACGGTTCCACGATTTGGTTGCGGACTACGCGTACATGCCGTTCCACCTGATGAGGGAGGCAGTCGCGGAGAGCATGAAGTAGACTTCTGTCCTCCTCATCCCAATTTCCGGCGTATGAAAACCGTTATAATGCACCATCGGTAATAACCCCCGGGCATACCTTTTACTCATGGGGGAGGGATGCAGGAACTACTATCAGAGAGAGTGTGAGACATGACGAAGATTAGGAGAGCGCTTGTCAGCGTCTCTGACAAGACTGGCTTGGTCGATTTCGCCAAGGGGCTGTCGGACCTCGGCGTGGAGATACTATCCACTGGTGGAACGATGACCGCGCTTGAGAAGAGCGGCGTCCCGGTGATGGGCGTGTCCGAGGTGACCAAGTTCCCGGAGATGCTCGACGGACGTGTCAAGACGCTTCACCCTGCGATTCACGGAGGGCTCCTGGCGATGAGGGAGAAGCCGGAGCATATGGAGGCCATCAAGAGGCATGGCATAGAACCCATCGACATGGTCGTCGTGAACCTCTACCCATTCGAATCGACGGTGGCTAAGCCCGGAGTGAAGCTCGAAGACGCGATTGAGAACATCGACATCGGCGGTCCTTCAATGATAAGGTCGGCCGCGAAGAACCACTCCGCCGTTGCGGTCCTGACAAGCCCCGTACAATATGATCCCGTCCTCAAAGAGATGATGGACAACGATGGAAGGCTCACGATCGAGACAAGGCAGAAGCTGGCGTTGGACGCCTTCAGGACGACCGCAAGATATGATTCTGCGATCTCCCAGTACCTGGGCAAGAAGTTCGCCCCTGGAGAGCTCTTCCCGAGGAACCTCACTCTTTCGTTCGAGAAGCTGGGGGACCTGAGGTATGGAGAGAACCCACACCAGAAGGCGGCCTTCTACAAGGACTTGTTCGACTGGACTCCGCTTAGCGTGGCGGCGGCAGAGAAGATGCACGGGAAGGAGATCTCTTACTGTAACGTGATAGACCTCGACGCTGCGTTGGCAATCGTTTCCGATTTCCAGAAGCCCACGGCGGCCGTGATCAAGCATACGAACCCGTCGGGGGTCGCGTGCGAGGCGACTATAGCGGATGCCTTCCGAACCGCGTACAACGCGGACTCGTTGAGCGCGTTCGGATGCGTGGTAGGCCTCAACAGACAGGTGGATCTCGAGACGGCCAAGGAGATCTCGAGCCACTTCGTGGAGGCCGTGATCGCCCCAGGCTACGACCCTGATGCTGAGAAGCTACTTGAGGAGAAGAAGAACATCAGGCTTCTGAGGACCAACATGCCCATCGGACGCGAAGAGGGAAGGCTATTCATGGCGAAGGTCAAGGGTGGACTTCTCGTTCAGACAGACCCGTACGTGGACCTCGACAGGACGAAGCTCAAGGTGGTCACCAAGCGCGTCCCGAGCGATGAGGAGATCGACGCGATGATATTCGGAATCAAGGTCGCGAGGTACATCAAGTCGAACACCATTCTGCTCGTAAAGGGCGAGCGGACAGTCGGAGTCGGCGCCGGCCAGATGAGCAGAGTGGACTCGACAAAGATAGCCGGCATGAAAGCCGGGCCCGAGGCGAAGGGCAGCGTTCTCGTATCTGACGCGTTCTTCCCGTTCAGAGATGGCGTCGATGCGGCAGCACAAGTCGGCGTTTCCGCAATCATCCAGCCCGGAGGCTCGCTCAGGGATGAAGAAGCGATCGGCGCTGCGGACGAGCACGGCATATCGATGGTCTTCAGCGGGCTGAGGCTGTTCAAGCACTAACCCTAAACCGATAGAAACCCCTTCGACACTTTCTCAATGCTTGCGGCCGCTCAGAGTATAGGGACCAGGTTCGGCCTGAAATCTCCCTGGCTCGGGTCGGTCATGGCATAAGGAGCTGTAAACGGCTCCTCTCCCCTGACCATCGTCACTCCAGAGATCTTGTCGATCCTGAGATGAGTATGAGCCAAGTCGGACAACCTGCTGGTGGACTTCACAGATGGCGTGACCGTCCCCACAAACACACCATCGTTGTTGAGGAGCGATGTCAGGAAGTCCATCATGCCGTCCAGCACCTGGGGTCCGTAAATCGACTCCAATGAATCGAACCCGAATATCGCGAGGTACGGCACCTCAGTGCTCTTCAGCGCGTACTGGATATCCTGCCATTTCACGTCCACCTTAACGTCCTCACCTTCGAGGGTCATCGCGTACGGCTTCGGCGCCTCCGAGGCGGCATGAGACTCGAGTATACGGACGTTCTTGTCGAAGTCCGAGGGTGAGACGAACCCGACCAGCTCTTCCCTCGCGGGCTCTGCGCCCGTCTTCTTCGTGGGGAGCCACGCAACGCCTCTGCCCTGAGCAGCGAAGTTGCATATGATGGAGCTCTCTATGGACGAGGAGGACACTACTGGCACACCCGGGCTCAACTCGATGAGCGTGATGGTCCCTTTTCTGAGCCCACCCTCGAGCATGCTGTCCAGGTCAGGATTCCCCGTAGACACATGCTTCTTGTTGGGATCGGGAATCGCCTCGAACGACTTGGGCTTCTCCGGCTTGCCATACCTACTGTACTCGAAAGTCCGGACTCGGCCTCCGAGGAGTGTATAGACATACTTCGGCTGGCGGATCTCGCATCCTCTGAGTTTCAGTATGTCCAGTTCCCTTATCCTCCGCCCCGTCGAGTGGTTGATGGAGAGATACAAGACGCCGTCGCCGAGGTAGTCTAGCAACGGGTCGGGCATCTCGAGGACATAGACTGTGTTCGTCCCGCATCCCTCTACCAGGTCCTTCTGGAGTGCGTTTATGAGCCGCGCCGGAGGAACGCCATACTTCTCCGCGAGCGCGTCTATGCTGTCGATGATTATCAGAGTGCGTTCGGGCAGGGCTTTGTCGACGACGTCGTAGGCCATTTCTATCTCAGGCATCATCGACCCCACAGTCACTGTGAGCTCCTGCTTGCCCGTAGGTTCGGCCAAAGGCTCCTCGCCCCCAGCCTCGATGTTGCCCTCGAGCCTCTTTAGCTCGCTCCTGGGGGCCTTGACCTTCTCGCTCTTGAGCTCTCCTTTGATCGTGGCAAGCCCGAGGAGTATCTTCTCGACCTCCATCTCGGAATCCGCTTTCTTCTTCAGCTTCTTCCTGGCCTTGAGTATCTCCCCTTCCTTGACCTTGTCCAGGAGCCATGGGAACTGGCTGAACAGGGACTGGTCGGATACCCTGGTCGACATGTAGTAACTCTGTTGCACCTGAGCGAGCTCCTCTATCATCTGGAGGGCGATCGTGGTCTTGCCGGTGCCTGCCATGCCCCTGACGATCAGGGAATGCCCGCCAGGGGACGCCAGGAACCTAACTATCTCCTTCGGGAATGTTGCCGTGACTGTTTCCTGCACTTTAGCCATTTGACCAACTCCTCTCATTGACACTGAACCTTGACTAGGGCTCCCTCTCCTTTGGCATGAACAAGCCACCGGGCAGTGGCTCTTCCTCTTCCTCTATGAGCTTGATCTCCTTCCACTCTCCTCCGAAGTCCTGAGTCTGGCCAGTCACCATCTGGAACCTGACCCTCAGCTTTCCCCCTTCGAAGAAGATATAGGCGTTCTTGAGTTGCGATAGGTATAGGACTATACGCTTCCCCTGCTGTGTGAGCGCTCTCTCCACCGGCTTGAGCAGGCCGGCCTTCTCCAGAACATGAATACGCCTGTAACACGCGGCTATCGGGATATTCAGCTTCGCGCTGAGCTCCAGCGCGTGCTTAGGCTTCCGCGAGCAGGCCACAAGTATCTTGGCAGCGTATGTGTCCATTATGAGACGAGACGCCTCTATAGGGTCCAAACCCGTCTGCCTCCGTGAAGTCACCGTGCCGCGGACGCTAATCTAGTGAAGCCATCATGGGGGGACGGCCCGCGGAACTTAACGAGCTTCAGATGTATATTGGAGCTGATATACTCCTGTCTTTTAATATTCTTTCCCCTTGACATGGCTGTGACAAGAACCCGTTGTGCGGAAGAAATATAATGTCCCTGTGCGGCCCTCTCCCGGCCGAGGATTGAGGGAGTTCCTTTGAAGGGCTCGAAGTGCAAGTGCGGGTTCATGACAGTGGCTGTCAAGAACAGGTGCCCTAGGTGCGGCAAGGGGATGAAGCCAGAGGAATGGCCGGATGATGGCGTCGTACTGTCGTACTCCAAGCTCGGCGTTATGCCGCAAGGCCTGAATGTGCCCATGGACCTGATCCTGGCTGAGATCCCCAAAGGCCCTAAGGTGATCTGCTGGACGGCCCACAAAATGAATGTGGGCGACCAACTAGTAATCGTTGAGCAGGATGGGCAGTATTTCTGCAGACCTAAACCCGACCTCGCTTTCGAACTCGACGAGGATTTTCTCACAACTTGATCGGGTGCATATCCACCAACGAGAACTGCGGGCCGAGGTCCGCGATTCTCTTCTTGAGGTAATCCCTGAGGTCCTCCTTCGCCTTGAGCGGGGATGACCTCACGTCGATGACGAGGTCGCACGTCATCCTCTCGAAGTAGACAAGGACGTTGGTGTAGCCGGCCAGCACGTTGATCGACTCCTCCCCCATGGCTCTCATGATTTCGTAGAGGGCTCCTGGCCTGTCCGGCAGGTCGATCTTGAGATCCAGCAGCTTCGAATCCTCGTTCAAGAAGACTATCGAGAGTATCCACGAGTCCGGCTCACCCACGAGCATCATTGGCGACGAGTTCTTTCCCAGGAAGTTCATGTACGCCTGAGGAACCTCGAACACGCCGTTCTTGATTATGCTGGCCTTCTTCTCCGTCTTCCTCAGCGCCTTCGTCCTTATCGCGGGATTCTCGAACGCCGCGCCCCTTGTGTATCTTGTTGAAATGTCCGAACCCTCCACACAGAGGCAGTCGACCATCGACAGGCCCGGGTCCTTCGCCGCCTTTGCCTCGTCGAACTCCTTCTTCAGGGCCAGAGAGTCGCCGAAGAACGACAGGTCGACGAGCATCTCCCAGATCATAACGACGTTTGGGATGGAACTGACCGTTTCCGAGTTGAGGATATCCACGCTCCTGGCTTTCATGAACTCCGCAGCCTGTGCGAGCGCGCCTGGCTCATCGCGCACATGGAACGTGACATAGGCGATTTCCCTGTAGTTCTCCGGGCCGAACGGGGAGAGCACAATCTCGAATGTCCCTTTGCCGTCAATCTCGTACCTGAACATCGAGCTGAAGACCTCGCTACCGTCCACCAGCCCGAGCGGCTCGCCTATCTTCGTGCTTATCTTGATCTTCCCGGACTCCATCCGTCCGAAATCCCAGAGCTTCATCCGACTCCCCTCAACTGGTCAGAAAGCGAATCCCGGAGATAAAGATGTTGAGTGCCGAGCTCAGCTCTTGGGGGTGAAGACATACAACACGGGCACGCGCTGCTTGAGCCCTGTCCAGTACCCACAGGTCCTGCACTTGTATCCCATCGTGACTGTACCGCCGTACACCGTCAGGTTGCGTATCCTGTCGGTCCTGCCCCCGCAAACGGGGCAGGCTTTGGCCGAGGTCTTCTTCGGGGTGTCTCGGCAGTGGATATCTATCTTAGCGAGGGAGTTCTCAATCGCGAGCCGCCGTATGCGTTCCTCGCTCACAGTATAGTCCGAATCGTGCCTGCGAAGCTCACGAAGGACGAGCTCAGCGAGCTTGCGCTGCGAGTTGATGATCCCGTGTCTCTGGAGGGCATCCTTGATGGCTTCCACCACCTCGGTGTCCGATGGAATCCTGTAGGCCATCGAGACTGGATTGCGGTTCCCTTACGAAAAGGTTTGCCAAGAGGCTGTCGCGGGAGCGACAGCGATATCTCAGAGTAACGAATTGCCTTAGGCAAACGGACGGACGCTCATGATATCCAGGGAGGAAATCGAAGCGGGCCTGGACAAGGCGAAGGAGCTGATGGCAGACATAGGACTCGATTCGGACGTGACTTATGAGGACTTCGTGGGATGGTTCGAGTCGGAGGTTCCGGTGCCCGACGTGACGATAGGCGAGGTCGTGATCGACCCGTTGCTGGTCGTTCACGAGTTGGCGGAAATCCATGAGGTGCTCATGATGGGACTAGAGCTGTCTAAGGAGGTGCTCGCGAGCAACCGAGACAAGGTCGATACCGCCCACAGGAAAGCAACCGCCACAGATCTGATTGTCGCGAGAAGCATCAACGCTATCGAGCATATCGGGAGGAGAGCCAACGAATTGGAGAAGTCGTGCGCGAACAAGACTTTGCCCGAGAATGTCAGAGCGGAATACAGGAGATTGCTCGCCCTCACCAAACAGTCCTTGTCCGACCTGGAGAAGAAGCGTCTCCCCAGCCCACCAAGATCACGGTAGTGCGTCACCCTGTGACCTCACCTCCGAGCTCCTTCGTTAGTGGGCAAAAGATATATTGTGGAAGGAGTTACGAGGCGAGCAGTGAGGGCTATGCGAGCGAGAGTCATCATCATGGGAGCCGCAGGCAGGGACTTCCACAACTTCAACACGTATTTCCGGGACAACGCGAACTACGAGGTTGTGGCGTTCACCGCCACGCAGATACCCAACATAGAAGGCCGGAAATACCCCGCTAGTCTGGCGGGCAAGCTGTATCCGAGGGGCATCGACATCTACCCTGAGAAGGACCTGCCAGAGCTCATAAAGAACCACGGGATCGAGCAGGTGGTCTTCTCGTATTCAGACATAGCCCACGTCGATCTCATGCACAAGGCCTCGATAGTGAACGCTTGCGGCGCGGATTTCAGGCTCATGGGTTCGAACCAGACTGCCCTGAAGTCAAAGGTCCCAGTAATTGCCATATGCGCGGTCAGGACCGGAGCTGGCAAAAGCCAGACGACCAGAGCGATAGCAACGATCCTCAGGAACAAGGGCAGGAGAGTAGTCGCGATCAGGCACCCGATGCCCTACGGGGACCTGGAGAAGCAGGCCGTCCAGAGGTTCGCGACCTATGCTGATCTCGACAAGCACGAGTGTACGATCGAGGAGAGAGAGGAGTACGAGCCCCACATAGACAAGGGCATCATAGTGTACGCGGGCGTTGATTATGAGAAGATCCTCAGGCAGGCAGAAAAGGAAGCTGATGTGATCCTGTGGGACGGTGGCAACAACGACACTCCGTTCTACGTACCCGACCTGCACATCACAGTCGCTGACCCTCACAGGCCAGACCACGGAAAACTGTACCACCCGGGCGAGACCAACATGCGCATGGCCGATGTGATTATCATCAACAAGGCCGACACAGCGGACCCGAAGAAGCTCGAGCTGTGCAAGGACATCGCGAGGGAGCTTAACCCGAAGGCCAAGATAATCGTCGCCGCCTCGCCCCTTACTGTGGATGACCCGAAGGCGATCAAGGGAAAGAGAGTTCTAGTGATTGAAGACGGCCCCACTGTCACACACGGTGGAATGAAGTACGGCGCAGGCATGATAGCCGCGCAGAAGGCAGGCGTGAAGGAGATCATCGACCCGAGGCCCTACGCGGTTGGGACGATCAAGGACACCTTCCAGAAGTACAGCCACCTGGAAAGGGTTCTGCCTGCAATGGGCTACGGGAACCACCAGGTCAAGGAGCTAGAAGAGACGATCAACAAGGCGAAGTGCGATGCCGTCGTCTCAGGCACTCCGATAGATCTGAACAGGGTGCTCAAGGCCAACAAGCCGATCATCAGGGTCAGGTACGACCTGCAGGTGATGGGCGAGCACACGCTGGAAGACCTGTTGAAGAAGTTCTGACCCCTGAAAAGAGTTAAGGACGACCGCGGGGATTACGCCCCCGCGGGAGTAGCTAAGCCTGGCCTAAAGCGCAGGACTTAAGATTCTGTCTCGTAGGAGTCCGGGGGTTCAAATCCCCTCTCCCGCACTATTTTGGATTTTATATTTTAATAGAGTTATTCTTATCGAAGCTCGGGCTGAACAACGAATACGGGGCGAGAAAATAGACATTCTACGGACCGAAGGTACAGACTTGCGGGATCATCTTCGAACAAGGTGCTGGTAGTGGCACTCCGGGCACTCCGGAACCTTGCCATTCATCTCAACGAGCTTGACATGCTTCTGGTGCTTCTCGCACTCAGGGCACATTATGTCCTTCTTCTTACTGAAGTAGTCAAAGATCGACATGCTGCTTCCCTCCCCGGAGAATCCACACCATTGGTATAAAACCTTCTGACGTGCTGGTTGCATCCCTCATTTGGCGTTGTGAACGGCCTCTATGACTCCTCTGAGCTTCTTCACAAAGTCACCATTCTCGACAATCGTCCCAGTCACGACGATGTCTGCCCCCGCTTCTGCAACCCTCGTAGCCTTCTCGGGCGTGTTGATCCCCCCTCCCACAATCACAGGCATCTTGACGCTCTGACGTACAGCCCGGATCATCTCAGACGGTACTGGCTCCGGAGCCCCAGATCCAGCCTCGAGGTAGAAGAGGTCCATGCCGAAGAACTCAGCCGACAGCCCATAACCGACGGCGCGGGCGACGTCCGTCCTGCTGATCAGGTCAGCCTCGCCCACTTCACCCACCTTCATTCCTGGTTCGACTATGATGTAGCCCATGGAAATCGGCTCGAGCCCGAGCTTCTTGATGACAGGTGCGCCCTTCCAGTGCTCCCCCGTTACGTTCTTCACGTTCTTCGAGTTGAGCATGCTCATGAAATATATCGCATCGCTCCTGTGCGCAATCACGTTCGCACCTGACGGGAAGTAGATTACCGGAAGCTTGCAGGCCTTCTTTATGGAGTCAACCGTGTCATCGAGGTTAGCCTGAGTGACGCCGGTCGAGCCGCCGACCATGACCGCATCTGTCCCCGCCCTGCCCGCCTTCACAGCAATGTCCGCAGCGACCGACGGGCTCTGCTTCGCAGGATCGATCAATGTCATGTGCAGCTTGTGTTTCTTGAGTGTGTCGATGATGTACCGCTTGACCTTCAAAGTACCCCTCCGAGGAGGAAAGCCATGAGCGCGACGAACATGGCCAGCTTGGCGATCTTCTGCCCTCTCTCAGGGTTTCCGAAGTGAATCAGAGCGCAATATATAAAGATTCCATCTGCGACCGCGACAGCGGGAACGTACCATTCTGAAAGCATATCCCAGAGGTATGGAAGAGGGCTCAGGGCCACCGCTCCTATAAACGCAGCTGACGCCAACGCTCCCGCCTTCTTCACGCCGACTCTCATCGGAAATGTGTTCCTCGAACCCCTGTCTCCCTCGATGTCCTGAACATCCTTGATGATCTCTCTGCCGATGGTCGCAAGGAATGCCAAGAGGGCGAGGATCCAAGCAAGCTCCATCTTGTCGACCGCGGCTCCGCCGAAGAGGAATAGAGCACCGGTAAGCCAGCCTATGGACATGTTCCCAAGCAGTCCCTGAGCCTTGAGCAGCTTCTCGTACGCTACCATGACTGCGATAGAGGCGGCGACAATCCCGAACGACCAAACGCTCACGAAGGCGCTCACAATCTGCGCGAAGACGAACAGGACCACCGCGAAAGTAAGCACCTGTCTCGGAGTGACCAGCCCCTTGGGTAGAGGCCTCTCAGGGTGTGCTGTCTTGTCGATCTCGCGATCGAAGTAGTCGTTCAGCGAGTTGCCCGCGCCCGTGAACATGACGACAACTATCATCGACAGTATCACATCAAGCCAACTGTCCGCTGTCCCGTCGAGCCCTGCGCAGATGATAGCAGCTAGGAGGGCCCCGAACGCAGCCATGGCGCAGTTGCCCACCCTCAGTAGCCCGAAATAGCCCGCGATCCTGCCCCCAGAGGAGCCTTCTTGCATCGGGATTAGGACAGTAAGCTACGATATAATCCTTTTTGCTGGACGGGAGAGTGTTTCCCAAAGACTTATGTAGCAATGCCATGTTCGGAAGAACGCAATGGCTCCTCCAGCGCCGCCAGATGCCGCCAAAGAGATTGAAATGATCAAGGGTCTGGTGGCGAAGCACTTCCCTGTTTACGACGTCAGGGTGAACTACGACGTAGTTCAGTTCTTCTGCAGAGTAGAAGAGGCAACACTAGAGGACTCCTTCGAGAGACTGAGGGAGGACATGCAGCCGCACGGGTACATCCCGATGATCACTTACGAGAAAGGGGAGCATGTCATAATCGTAGGTAAGAAGCCTCCCACGAAGTACAAAAGCATCTATGTCAACGTGGTGATGCTCGTCATTACATTCTTGGCGATGATGTACGCAGGGGTCCTTGATTGGACCTCGTATGCGGATGTCCCCACGAATGAGATGTGGTCTGCGGAGAACGTGGGAACCGGCATACTTGTGTTCGCACTCCCGCTGATGGCGATCCTGGCTGTGCACGAGCTCGGGCACTTCTTCATGGCGAAGAAGAGGAAGGTGGCCGCATCACTGCCGTTCTTCATACCGTCTATCCCGCCACTCGGAACCTTCGGAGCGTTCATATCGCTAAGGGACCCGATACCTAATCGGAAGACCCTCCTCGAGATAGGGGTCGCGGGACCTCTGGCGGGTATGATCATGGCGCTCCCGATCGGTATTGCCGGGTTGCTCCTGACGAATGCAGAAGCGAGGCCGATACCTGACGAGATCACGCCCGGAGGGCTAGTCCAGGTCGGGTTCCCGCTCGTGTACCAGTGGCTCGAGAGCCTTTTCCCGATAAGCGGGGACTACCTGCTTCACCCCACTGCCTTCGCTGCCTGGGTCGGATTCCTCGTGACCGCCCTCAACCTGCTGCCCGTTGGCCAGCTTGACGGTGGGCACATCGCGAGGGCGCTGCTCGGGCCCAAGGCGAAGTATTCCAGTTGGATTGCTATCGTAATCATGATTGGGCTCTCCTATTTCTACCTCGGATGGGTCATCTTTGCCATCCTGATTTTGTTCCTAGGAGCGAAACACCCGCCTCCCCTGAACGACATCAACAAGCTTGACCTCAAGCGACAGCTGGTCGGTGTGTTCGCGTTCATCGTTCTGATCGTTGCGTTCGTGCCGATACCAATGAGCCCTGTGCTCATGGACTACTCGTACGAGATAACACCGACGAGCACGACATACGCGAACATAACTCCGGGAGAGGCGACGACCTTCACCGTGCTCTTGTCCAACTTGGGCAACACTTGGAACAACATCACCTTCGAGAAGATGACTTCGCCCGCAGACTGGGATGTCACTTTCAAGCAGCACGGTGAGAGCGATGAGGCCTACAGAGAAGCTTACAGCTTCAGAGTGAACACATCTGTCAACGTGACCGTCGACATCGGTGTTAGGTCCTCCATCAATTCGATAACCGGCCAGGCGAGCGTGACCATAACCGCCTTCTCAGAGGCTTTCATGGACGATACGTCCCAGGACAAGCACACCACATACATCTTCAATGTGACGAGGCCGATGGTGACCTTCTGGACCGGGGAGCCTACCGTCACGATACCTCCGCCTGGCGGCGAAGACACAATCACTGTCTACGCAAACAACACCGACCTCGCGACCGCGAACCTGACCCTGTCCATCCGGGAACTGCCTGCATACGTCGGGGCGTATCTGTTTCTGGAGGATTACCAAGAACCCAACGCGTCTACGACGCTGAATCTATCGGTCGCGGGAGAAAGCAACATCACGTTCGGAGTGCAGGTGTTCGTCTGGGACACTGCCGTGCCTGGGGAGAGGATGATTCTCATTGACGCATATTTCCAGGAATCGCTCGTCGCCACCATCGAGATACTCGTCGTCGTTACCTAGATCCTCTCGAGCACGCAGAAGTTCCTGGTGAGCGAGCGGTGGACCCAGAGACTGTGATGCCCGACGAGCCTGAAATCAGACGCGTCATCCACCATCCCCATATCAGGGAATATTGTGGCGATCCTCGAGCCCTTTCTTAGGACGGCAGCGAAGGAGTCGAAGGAGCGCTTGTACAGCTGGGGGATGCTCTCGCCGTTAGTGCTCGTTGACCTTCCATAAGGCGGATCTGTAGCGATTCCGTCCGCCTCGCTTACGACGCTGCTGATATCCCCCACGTCGGACACGCTAAGGCGCGCGCGCACGCGCAAATGAGACAAGTTAGTCTGAGCCCCTTGAATCATCTTCTCGGATAGGTCGGTCCCGACCGCATCCAAACCCAGCATCGCGGCCTCTGCTACTATCGCTCCCGTGCCGCAGAAGGGGTCGAGCAGTCTCCTGCCCTTGGGCACCTGAGTGAGGTTCACGAGAGCCCTCGCGAATTTCGGGTGCAACGACACGGGGTATCTGAACGGCATACGGTTGTTCTTCCTCTTTTCGAACGCGGACCTGTCAATTGAACAAAGTACTCTGCCGATGTGCGCCCTGTCCGAGAATACGACCCGTATGTCGGAGCCCGGCCTATGCAGGTCTACTCCACGTCCCTTGCCGATTATGCCGCCCAAATGCTGGCTCATGCCCTGAAGGTCGACCCCTTCCTTCGCGAGTCCGACCTTTGTCGAGCGGACTCTGATCGGGCCAGGAACATCGATACTGTGGGCAAGGGAATCCACCTTCCCATGGGCATCCGAGCCTAGCCATTCGGAGATGTGGTGGCAGAGCGCGAGCCTCGCACCGAGCTCGGCAGGATCTGCCGTTGTATCGACTATGAGGACTCCAGGGTCGCTGTCGATGACCGCGGGCCTGCTTCCGAGCGCATTGCACGCGCTCATGGCCTCCGCTCGCGCTAGTGACTCGCATTCCATGGACAGTTCGAGAAGCAGCCTCACGGCCCTGGGACAATTGCGCCCGCCCATTAAACTTCCGGCTCAGTCGCTTATGCCCGCTTCCGAGACCATGAAGACCGCCTCCGCCTCTGGGAGGTTCGGGGAGTCTATCAGCCTCGCGATGCGCTTCCCGCCCTTGCTCTTCCTGAGGTATATCCTGAACGTGGCGGTATGGCCGACTATGTGCCCGCCAATCGGCCTCGTGGGGTCACCGAAGAAGGCGTCGGGCTTGGCCGCTACCTGGTTAGTGACGGCTATGACCGCGTTGTTGAGGTCGCCGAACCTCAGGAGGTCGTGCATGTGCTTGTTCAGCATCTGCTGCCTCTCCGCAAGCGCTCCCCTCCCTATGTACTCCGCCCTGAAGTGGGCGGTCAGGGAATCCACGACCAAGAGCTTAACAGGGAACTCCTTTGCCATCTCCTTCGCCTTGTCGACGAGCAGGGTCTGGTGATGGCTGTTGAATGCCCTCGCGACGTGTATCTTCTTGAGGACCTCTTCTGGGTCGAGCTCCTTCCCCTCAGCCATCTGAGTAATCCGTTCCGGCCTGAAGGTCTGCTCGGTGTCGATCATGATGGTGTGTCCGTCCAGGCCGCCTTCGTCTACCGGTCTGGTGCAGTTGACGGCGAGCTGATGGCACAGCTGCGTGTTGTGCAGCACGGTCGGGAGGTTGCCTCCAACGAACGAGTGCGTCTTCGGGACCACGAGATCGTAGACGAAATCGTTGTACACGAATGGCCTGATAGACCTGACCTCGTCCCAGGACAACATGTCCATGCGCTCCATGAAGGCGGGGTCCTCGTAGGCGTCCCTGCTGACAGGTGTCGCCACCATATCACCGTGCCTCAGGGACCAAGTCGGTGTCCAGGAGACTTCGGAGCCGCGCATTACGAACAGCTTGTGCTGTCCCGTGAGTTCGAGCACCCTTCCGCCGGAGGTCACGACCTCGAAGAGCTGCTCGACCTTCTCCTTGTACACAGCAGCTGCAGGCGTCTTCACGAGCTTGCCCTCCTGCAGGCTGGGAACGTGCACACCTCTCAAGGAGACAACATACCCAGCATCGAAAGGCACGGCCATGCCCTCGCTGAACCTTCCGTACATCCTCTCGATCGGTTCCAGGGTCGGCCGGCCGTTGATGGAGTAAAGGAGCTCGGTGCCCGCGGAAACGCACTTTCCCGAGCCGAACTCACCGAAGAACTCGGTGATGGCCCTGGTCTCGAAACCTCCCCCCATTAGCTCGTCCAGCACCTTCGAACCAGAGGTGAGCTTCGCGACGGACTTTCTCCGCTCGAGTATTACATCGCCCGTCTCAAACCCTCCCACATCGGCTGCCTTCTTCGCAGCGGCAATTATCTTCGCCGCGGTCGGCTCACCGATCTCAGCGAGCTCCGCCAGGTTCCTGGGCGAATCCACAGCGATCATCATCATATCGGTGTACCCCGCCTCTCTCAGCTTCTCGAGAATCGCAGGGCCGACTCCAGGGAGCTTTTCGATATCCTCCTCGGACATGAATCCTCAACACCTTGTTGCTCCAAACCCTTCGGACAAGATATAAGGGTATTGATTAGAGGTACCCGAAAATGGTTCGGAGCGCGATATCGCCCAGACAGCGAGAGACACCGAGCCAGCAGAAACTAGCCGCCATCAAAAGATATTAAATAGGCCAACCTCTTCGAGGGGCTAAGATGGCGAAGAAGAGGAAGAAGGAAAAGAAGGAGGAGGAAGAGTACGAGTTCACACCTCCCGAATTCGACGAGAAGGAGTTTCTCGAGAAGGAGATGAGGGACACTCGGACAATCCTCTTCACCGTGGGCTACGGCGCAGTGTACGGTGCGATAGCAGCTGCGATTTCGATTGTAGACTCCTCGTACGTCGCGGTCGGGCTCGTCCTGCTCCTTGTGGGACTGTTCTCCCTCAAATATGTCTATCCGATCTTCAAGATCAACGTGCAGGAATTCGCGAAGAAGAACTGGGCAGGTAACATCGCATGGTTCTTCTTCACATTCCTGGCAATCTGGGTATTGCTGTTCAATGTCCCGTTCTCTGACCACGCAGACCCCGACATCAAGGACCTCACGGTCTGGGTTCACAATAACACCACGGGCAACTACACCGCGATCGACTGGAAGCAAGGTCCGGATGGCTTGACTGCTTGGATCCCAAGGGACGGAGGGACCCTCGCGACCTTGATTCGCGCGACCGCCAACTACACGGTCAACATAACCGCTGCAGTGGCCGACAACGGAGAGCTTGAGTCGGTGAAAATCGCCATCGGGGTCCCATCAGGATACACGAACATGACCGACCAGGGAGAGAGCGTGTACGGCAGGGAGGTCAGCGGGGTCTCACTGAACCCGAGCACTGGCCTGATGTTCTACATCCAGGCGACGGACGAGGCGGGCAACTACTACGTGTTTTACCCAACAAGCCCAATCCCCGTTGCATCCTAGGACTACCAGCTGGGCCTAGCGCTGCCAAGGCATCCTGTCGTCCAGGTGATGCGTGAGGGCCGCGAGATATCTGTCTTCGAGCAGCGCGTCACCGCTGGCAATCTCGATAGAATCGTCTATCTTCTTGATGTCCTTTCCCAGGGTGGTCTCCCTCAGCTTCGCCTTGAGCAGGTCGTCCGCTCTCGTGAACTCCCTTCTGGCCATCACGAACCATCTGCCGTCCTCTTCGTACGGCTCTGATATCCCGAGGGTCTTCCACTTGGCTAGGAACTCCTTGGCGTTGGCGGAGTTCGCGGGCGGGCCCCTGTGCTTCTTCTCCTTCGGGAGCTTCATCGAGCTCAGCTCGATCAGCAAATGGTTGCTGTCGTCCACGTGGATCGTGAGCTTGTCGATCTCGAAATCCGCCCTCTCTAGCATCGCTGCTACGGACGAGATCGACTTCTTCAGCTGCGGGTAGAGAACGTCGTCTATCAGGTCCAACGCGGGCAGAGACACCGCGACGATGTTCCCCAGCCTATCGCCCGCGACCTCTTCGATCTTCTCTACTTCCCATGTCTCTCTTGGCTCTGGGAAGAAGAACTTCTCATCCGGCCCAGCCAGGTACTCCCTGGATGCCATGACGAGCCTAAGCATTGTCTCCACGGAGACGGCAGAAGCTACGTTCCTCCCTGAGTCTACAGGGTCGATGAATGTGAGCGGTTCGTCGAACTCCTTCCCCGGGTAGTCCGGGAGCTCGATGTGCTCCCCGACCTTCCAGGCTGAGGCAGCCTTGAGCACATCCCTGAAGCTGCCGAAGCGCATGACCAAGAGCTCGCACAGGTATCCCGAGAAACCCTGGACCTTCGCCTCCGCCCCATAACATTCCGTGCCCTTCATGAACCTCTTGAGCAGGCGGACCTGGTCCTGCTCCTCCTTTCCCAGGTTCTTCTTCACGAACTCAGTGTGGAAAGGGGTCCTGTCCACCGCGCTCATCTTCCTGCGCGTGTCCCTTATCTTGAACGCGGGGACGAGATCGACCTGGAATCCGGAGAACCTACCCCTGACGTAAGGATGCTGAGCATAGTGCTCCTTCCCTCCCAGTACTCTCCTGCCGATCTCCAGCCCCGTCTCCTTGAGCTGGTCGAGGGAGGCGCTCTCGGGGTAGAGCATAAAGAGGTCGATATCTGGGTCCTTCAGATGAGTGCTCTTCGCAACGGATCCAACGAGCATCGGGTCGATGTGCACGCCGAGCTTCTTCGCCTCTTTGAGCACCTTCTCGGAGAGCTGCTCCACTACAGAGGCGGCCTTCTTGTCCTGCGCGGGCGTCGGCTTGATCCTCTTCAGAATCTCAGCTTCGAGCGTCATCGATGTTGCTATTCTTCCTATAGGTAATAAAACAGATGATTGGCGTTTTCCGGCAGCGGCCACGCGCGTGCACGAGCGCTCATTATGGTGACAAGAAAGTAAGAATGGTGTCTTTCGGTTGGTGTGGTGGGGATTGTCAAAATTGTTTGCTTAGGAGGAAAGTTGAGCCACCAACCTAAGACACCGGGAATAGCCTAATCGCCCCCACTATATGAGTGTTTCTGACTATCATAAGTGATAGTACCTACCCCCGAAAACGGCTTCCTTATAGCCCATCCCGGATGCTAGAAGACTGTATATTTGAAGAGCAGACAGTATCCTCGAGGTCTGCCACCAGCACTTCGTCTGTCTCCGATATGCTGACCAACTCAGTCCGCTTTCCGCCGATGTATAGAACAACTAACATAATATCATTCGAATTTAATTCTGCGAATCCGAAATCGGAAGTCGGGGAGGAGATGTTGCGCAGGACCTTGAGGCCGCATGCCTGCGCGAGGGACTGTAGCAGCGGCTCTAGTCCGGAAGGGGCGTGCTCAGTCCGGATGATCGCAAGGGTCATGCGGTGCTTACTAACATGTTCCTTGATCCGCTCGATTTCCCGTTCTCCCAGCTCCGACACGCCCATGGTGCTTGCGCCTATCCATGCCTTCTTAGATAACCGTTGCGACGCACACACTCAGCAACAACATAAGGGAAACCCTAGGGCGACGAATCAGCCGCGGGTGCCGCCTCGTCTCCTCCTCCGCCACACGATGACGCCTCCCGAAGCAATGGCTGCGGAAATAGCGGACAATACGATGGGCAGGAGCAGCGAGCCCGAGTCCCTCGGGACTGTCGCGGACGCGATGCGCACCATGTCGCTCGAGCCCACGGAGTTCACGGCCACGACCCAATAGTAGTAGGTCTTGCCCTTCTCCACGGACCCATCGGTCCAGGTGAATGTGCTCCCAGGTACGGCCGCAAGGAGCGAATGGTTCTCAGGATCTGTCCCTTTGTAGAGCATGTAGCCCATGACAACTGAGCCTCCGTCGTTCGGAGGAGCTGTCCATGTGAGCACGATCTGCGATCCCTGGACCGATGCGCTCAAGGATGCTGGGGGCTGGGGCACTTGCGGGAATGGCGGCGGCTCTGAAGAGGCAGCTTCCTTCAGGAGATGGTTGATCACAGAGGCGACCGTCTCGACCGAGGCGTACAGCGATGCCATGGCGCTAGCCTCGAACGCGCCGTTCGACCAGTCGTAGTTGGTGTCCATCCACACATTCGATTGGATGGCACCATCTCCGAATGTTATTGCCTCGGCGAGTTCTAGAGCTGCAGCGTGCGCATCCAGGTCTCCCAGAGAGATCCCAGATGGCGCTGATAGCGAGCTCAGCCTCGACTCGAACTCGGCCTCATAGTCCGAATGGTGCACCTCCGCTCCCCAATCGGTGTACGCTCCCATCGTGTGTCCGAACACTCCCGGGTCCGCCAGGTAATGAGCCATCACGCCGATGTCATACGCTGCATCGTCGTACTTTCCATCCACAAGGTATCCCAGAGCGGTCTCGTAGATCGTGGATGCCCTGACAGCGCATGCGTCGTCCTGGAGCTCGCCCGTGCTGTGGAAGTAGATGTGGTGGTTCGACGTGTCGCCTATGTAGTCGGGATTGTCCGGAGCTTCGGTCCCGAGAAGGAACAGGGAATGGTAAGTGCCAGAGAGGAACGATACATCCCTCGTCTGGATGGCGAGGGCCTTCTCCGCGATCCAGTCGTGCGTTCCGTAGTCGGGATTGTTCGTGTCTGCGGAATATCCGCCGTTACTCCACGCTCCCGCGGAGGGCAGAGCGATGGCTAGGCATGAGAGGATCAGCAGCAGTCTTGTGCCTAGAGACCGAGACGATGAAACCCAAGAGGCTATGTCCCGCATCTTCAGAGCAGATCCCAGATTCCGACGATGAGCGCGATAACCCCTATGAGGGTCTGGAATGCCCCGAGCGCCTTGACGAACTTCGCGATGTGCTTCCCAATCGCTGGCAGCAGTGACATGATGCTCACGGCTAGAATTAGGCCGACAACCAGGAGCACAACGCCAGCAAGGCTGTCGATGTTCAGGATGGCAATGACGACGGCGAACACGCCAATCAAGGCCTGGAACCCACTCAGGAACTTGGCCAGCTTCTCGAGCTGTTTTCCCATTGCAGGTACTAGATATAGAGACCCTGCAAGCAGCACTAATGCGCTCAATATCAGCATTAATCCCACAATCATGTTTCCTCACCGGAAGGTCTCTCCCCTTCCTGAACCCTCAAATCGCGACAGATGAAGATAGTCTTTTCTGGGAGATGTCATGTAACTCGCTCGTTTCCGGCCGAATGCCCGTCCTAGTCGGTCGGTCCTTCCCTCTTGGTCGTAATCGTCAATATGTGCGCGGTCACTCCGACTGCAACGATAAGCAAAGCGATCCTGATGACCGCGTTCGAGGTTGCGAAAATTGCGGATAGGGCAATGACCGCCCAAAGGAGTGAAACGGTCATCACCTTGAGCTTAAGCGGCATTCCCCTTCCGGCCCGGTAATCGTTCAGGTACTTCCCAAAGTACTTGTTGGTCAACATCCACCGGTACATCCTTGCGGAGCCCCTCAGGTAGCAGGCAGCTGCGAGAAGAAGAAACGGAGTCGTGGGGAGCAGAGGTATCGCAATGCCGATTATGCCGAGACAGAGAAAGAAGGTACCTGCCGCATTCCACAGCAGCTTGGCAATCCTGCTCGCGGTGGCAGGTTCCTCAGGGGAAGGCACCTGGGAATGATCCGGCTGTATGTTCTTCATGATTGCAGTTGACCTCGCTCGGCACCAATCAGAGGTTGCAGATAAGTCCTTTTCTGCTCTCGGGCAATTAGCTCCCCCAGCCTCGAATGGGCCACCCCGGGG
>Ga0214474_1000185_pt1 | contig 32275 bp, 27 predicted proteins | sample RVTome_2_FD_187335 | JGI IMG/M metagenome (GOLD analysis project Ga0214474, IMG submission 187335) | Soil microbial communities from uranium-contaminated site in the Upper Colorado River Basin, Wyoming, United States - RVT95D214 HiSeq ... | reverse complement strand
GAAACAAAGTGTGTTCTTTCTCCTGTTCGGGGATGGGTAAATTCCAATCGTTGGGCGTGAAGGGCCTGACGATTCATCCTCTTTATCCCCTCCTTTAAGAAAAGGTCATGGATTGCACCAGGTCTCCCTTTTCTTCCATACAAGGGGTCTCCCAAAATAGGATGGCCGATCGAGGAAAGGTGCACGCGGATCTGATGGGTTCGACCAGTCTGAGGAAAGATCTCAAGGAGAGTAAGATTATCAAATTCCTCAATTTTTTTCCAAAGAGTCATTGCCATCCTCCCCTTTTTAGTCCGGGTGGACATTCGTTTTCTCTCGCTCGGATGTCTTCCAATAGCAGAATCGATTAAGCCTTCGTCCTGATTGAATTTCCCATAGACAATAGCCAAATAGGTCTTTTCTATGGATCGGTTTCTAAACTGCCTGGTTAAGTGATGGTAAGCCTCATCATCTTTAGCTACCACCATTACACCAGAAGTGTCCTTGTCTAATCGATGAACGATCCCTGGCCTCAGGACACCATTAATACCGGTAAGATCTTTACAATGATAAAGAAGAGCATTGACCAGTGTACCCGAAGGGTTCCCATATGCAGGATGAACAACCATTCCCGGAGGCTTATCAATGACGATGACGGAGGGATCCTCAAAAAGGATGGTGAGAGGAAGAGGTTCTGGATGGAGAGAAAGGGATTCCGGTTCAGGAAGGGTTCCAGAGATAATATCACCTTCCTTTATATGGGCGCTGGGCTTCGTTGGTTTTTGATTTAGAAGGATGTGATGCTTTTGAATTAAATTCTTTGCCTGAGACCGGGAGAGATTTAGGTTGATTTCAGCGAGGAACTGATCGAGACGTTTCCCTCTCTCCCTTTCTGTCACATTGATAAAGAAATGTTTCCCTTGCTCAAATAGATTCTCACGCATTGGATGTGAATTCATAGGGCATGGTGCAAAGCGCAGAGTGTGTTTTCTTTTTGTTTTTCTTAGTTCGCTATGCGCTATGCGCTTTGCTCTCTGCGGTTTTAGTTAGGGCCTTTTCAATGCCGGCAGCCAACAGGGGGATCTCTTCATCGAAGACAGTTCTCATATCCAGGATCAATTCTTCTTTACTGATTCGAGCAATGATGGGTAGATCACCTTTCCTTAAATTCTCTTCGAGGCTGTTCACGGAAAAATCGGGAGGTTTGATGGAGACGACGATGGTTGGAAGTTCCTGAAGGGGGAGGGCCCCCCCACCCACCTGAGATACATCTTCTCTCAACGCAAATGTTATCCCTTGATTCATCATCTCAGACAATCTTTTTAGGAGACGTCTTCCCCGCCTTTTCAATCCCCTTGTATCCAAACTCAACATCCGTAGGGTCGGAATCTCCTCCATTGCTCTCTTCTCATCGAAGTAGAGGAGAAGGGTGGATTCGAGAGCGGCCAAAGTGAGCTTGTCAATACGAAGGGCCCGGGTCAAGGGATTGATTTTGAAGAGATCCAAAATTTTTTTCCTCCCTAATATAATTCCCGCCTGTGGGCCTCCAAGGAGCTTATCACCGCTAATGGTGACCGCATCCACACCGGTTTTGATCGTCTCTTGAACGGTAGGCTCTTTTTCCAATCCATACTGGGCGAGATCTATCAGGCAGCCGCTTCCTAAATCATCCACGACAGGAAGTTGATTTTCCCTCCCCAGTTGAACCAGATCTTGCAGAGAGACTTCGGAAGTGAATCCCATTACTCTGAAATTACTGGTATGAACCTTCAGAAGCAGAGCCGTGTGAGGGCCAATGGCTTTTTGGTAATCGTTGAGGTGGGTACGATTGGTCGTCCCGACCTCCCTGAGCAAGGCCCCGCTTCGTTTCATCACATCGGGGATTCGAAAGGCTCCCCCAATTTCGATCAGCTCTCCCCTCGAAACGATAACCTCCTTGCCCTCTGCAATGGTATTCAAGACAAGCAAGACAGCCCCGGCATTATTGTTCACCACCAAGGCTGATTCTGCACCTGAGAGGCGGCAGAGGATCTCTTCTACATGGGCGTATCGACTCCCCCGTTCGCCCAGTTCGAGGTCATATTCTAAGTTGGAATAGGTTTTGGAGACTTCAATCAGATGATTAATCGCAGAAGGATGAAGTGGAGCCCTTCCCAGATTGGTGTGGATCACCACGCCGGTCGCATTGACGACTCGGCGAAGCCGAGGCTGAACCTGTTGGTCAATCTCTTTCTGGAAAAGAGGATAGAGGGATTCGAAAGAGAAGGGGGTATCTCCTAAATGAGAAAGCTCATCTTTGTGAAGGATTTCCTTCCGCAGCTTCTCCAATCCCTTTCGAATGGCTTCGACCACAATATTTCGGGAATGGATCTTTAAGAGATGGACGATCTCTGGCCTTGAAAGGATTTCATCAACACTGGGTATCTTACGGAGCGCCTGTTGACGAAGGGATGGAGACATTGGGCTTCCTCCTCATCAGGAGTGTTTTTAGAATCTTGATGAAGTTCATTCGAATAAATCGAGTGGGCCACTCCAGTTCTTTTTTCTCACAGATTGTGGACATGCTATAGTTCTGAAGAGAGAGACGTCCGCGTGAGAGGGATTCTAATGCAACCTCCCTCTCCTTGACATTCGGAATGGCCATGATCTGGTCGATCTCTTTCATCATCCGGACGGTCCCTTCGAGTCGCCTTTCAACCGATTCTGCTGTCTTGGAGTCGATCAGACCGAATGTGGCCTTCAGACGATTGAGTCTCTTCCCAGCCTCGTAGGTACTGTAAACGATCTCATCCCGATTCATCCATTCTGTCTCATAGTTGAGAATATATTTCCAACTGGGGGCCAATAATGCCTGACGATGTTCTTCCACTGTCCTATAAAGTAGGCGATAACCATATTTTTCTGGTGCTTCAAAGACAGCGCTCCCGGGATCCAAGAAAGGGGCCAGGGGAGAGATGAAGGGGAAAAGTTTGTTGTAAGAACGAAATCTCTCTAACAGGGAATGACAATAATCTACCGTCCCAAGAACAGATTGATAGGTCTGCTTTGGAAGGCCCGTCATGAAGAAGAGATCGATCCGTTTCGAACCGAGGTCAACAGCATCTTCGATCATCCTCTCTAAAGAGTCATTGTTATAAGGCCTACCAAAGGCTCTTCTCACTTCTTCATCGTGGGATTCTGGAGAGATCTCGATATTGAAGTTCGAAATAGAATCAGCAATCTTTTCCAGTTGGGCTCTGGAGGGGGGAATAAAAAATTCAAAGGCGATATGATTGGTGATCGACTTCTTCTTCATCTCTTGAAGAAAGGTGAAGCCATATTCTTCTCCAGCTTGGAAGATGTCGCCGATGATCATCACTGGTGCATGGAGATGATCTGAGATATTGAAGATGTCCTGTGCCAATAATTTTGGGTTCCGAAAGGCTGGTTTCCTCCGGTTGGCCATTGATCGAAAGGTGGTTGAGGAACCTCCGCAAGTTTTGCAGGAATAGGTGCATCCCCGGCAGGTGAAGACGGCGGTGACAGGATAGGTATACCAATCAATAAAAGGCTGATAGCCCGTGGGATCAACATACCTCACCACCTTCCTCATGATGTGACTGTAGTCGATGGTAATCTCATTGAGGTCTTCGGGTACATGGGTGAGTGGATTGACCTGAATTCCATTGGAATCATTCCTATAGGTGAGGTTAGGAATATTTTTGAAATCCCCCCCTGTTTTGATCGTTTGGAGGAGTTGGAGAAGCGGTTTCTCGGTGGAATCTCCCCTGACTACGAAATCAATAAAAGGGTATTGGCGAAGGATCTCCTCATGATAATAGGTGGCAGAGAGCCCACCTAAGATGACAGGGATGTTGGGATGAAACCGTTTAATGATTTCTGCAAGGGCTAATGCTCCCTGGACATGGGCCATCCAATGGAGATCGATGCCGAAGGCAACTGGTCTATTTTTTAGGATAAGTCGTTCCACATTAAATTTTTCATCCTTGAGCATTTTCATAGCGACATTGATAATCCTTACCTTGAGACCATACCGCTCCAAATATTCTGAGAGGCTCGCAAACCCGATAGGATACATTTCAAAAATGGGCGTGGAGGGGACGACATCGCTGATGGGGCCATGAATTCCAGGTCGATTTCTGAAGTCATAAAGCGTTGGGGGATGTAAAAGGATTAGATCAATGTTTGCCATTTTCATCATTTTGGAGAGGCAGGATTTTCTGCTGTCTGGGCTTTGTAAGCTTCGACCATCTTTTTAATATCAGGATCCTCTTTCATCTGATCGTGCAGTGGAATGATCGTATTCGTAAATTCATTCTTGCCTCGGAGTTGGTTAAGGGTTCGTTCAGTCTCTTCTTTGGCTTTTCGCCATTGAGCCCTTTCAGCCTCTGGTATTTCCGAAGAACTTAATCGCTGATGGATACGGTTGAGGTTGTTCTCCAGAGATAATTTAGTAGCCAAATTGTAAAAAGTGGGTTCATTATTATAGAAGAAGAGGTCGAGCCTTCCACCAAACTTTCCTTGCGGAGCAGTTTGGAGAATAATGGTGTTTTTGATTATCTGAGGAGAGACGAGATTCATTCCGGTATGGCTGCCCACAATGATATGAATTCCTTGAACGGCCTGAATCAACTCGACATCTTTCCCATAACCAAGATGGCTCAGGAGGATGATCAGATCCGTTTTGGGTTTGAGTTCTTTGATCATGGCTTGTGCTGTTTCAATGGGTGGACGAAAGCTCAATCCCTTTTTCCTCGGGTCAGAAGGATTTGTAAAAAGATCGGGGGAGAGGAGGCTAAACATTCCAATTCGAAGACCATTGATTTCCTTTATGAGAGAAGATTGAAAAAGAATTTTCCCTGACACCTCATCGAGGAGGTTGGAAGAAAGAAATGGGGAATTGGTCTTTTTAGAAATTTCTAAAAGAAACTCCTTCCCCAGGTTTAAATCATCATCTCCCATTCCAATGGCATCGTAACCCATTAAATTGAAACTCTCGATAATGAGATGGGCTTTCTCACTCATTCCCTTCAATTCATTTTCAGGAATAGGGTGACTATATTTTTTGAAAAGGAGATCACCTGAATCTAAAACGAGTATCCCCTTTTGACTTTCCCTTAACTCTCTCCCCCAAGCTCCTCTCCTGGCCAGACCGCCAATCCGGTTCTTATCCCCTCAGGTAGGGCAAGGATCAATCTCACCATTAATATTATTGCTATAGAGGAGAGTCAGAGTCTTTACTGCTTTTTGGGCATGAGATGGGAAAGGATTGAAAAGTAAAAAAAATCCCAGAATTAAAATGCTTGGAACAAACCATTTTCCCTTCATTTTATTCCCCATGAAGTAAACCCCGTTAGAAAGGGCAGGGCTTTAATCCTACCTTCAATAAGGAGATGAAAAAATTTATTATATCATCGCCACCATAAATGGCAGGGCTTTCTTACAGGGTAAATATTTATAGCCCATTCATTCTTCGAAAACAAGACCGAATAGAAATGGGGACAGGTATCTTTATCAGGTGGTCCAGGGATTGGGGATGGGTTTCTTATAGCCTTTTTGTGTGGCTAAAATATCGAGATGAAGGGTAGCCAGATCTTCTAAGGTGGGATCGATTTCTTCAATTTTTCTCAGATCAATCGTTTTGATATATTGATGGCATTTGTCACAGAGGTCAATGCGGAAGGCTTCCTCTCCCTCACCATAAAAATAGTGGAAAGACTCCGGGTCTTTGTTGTCACAGAATGGGCAGAAAATTCGGTCGATTCTCCACTGATAGGCACAATAAGAGCAGAGGAGATATCGTTTCGCAATTTCATCCTTCAATAGACTTAAGGAGGGAAGGGAGCCACATATAGGACAATACCCTCTCAGCCAGGTTTCAGGATCGAGTTCAGTGCGAAGTTGTTCCATTCCTGCTTCAATTGAAGGCTTGGTGCTGGTCTGGATTAAAAATAAAAAAACTTTTTTATCCAATCCAAATTCATCAGCCCACTGTTCAATCCTCTGTTCCTTTAATCCCTTCTTTAATAATTTTTTCAAGTCTATACTCTTGTCGTCAATGGCTATCTTGATTTTTCCAACCTGCTCAGCCATATGTGGATTTGAATCTTTTCCGATTTGACAGAGGGTCTGAAAGAGTTTGGAAGAAATCTCGGTGTCCACAGGAAAATCTTCCTTTTGAATTAATGAGAAACCTTCCTTAGTCAGGAGTTCCTTCCATTCCTTTTTGAGTTGAATAGGTTTGATTTTTGAAGAGGCTTTTACTTTATCCTGTGCCTCTTTGATTTTTTGATAGAAGTCCAGAATCTCCCCATAGCCAGGTCTTTTCTTTTTAATCTGTTGAATTCTCTCTTTTAAATTTTCCAATTAATTTTCCTCAGACATAACGAATGACATCGAATTAAACGAATATTCGCATACTCAATTGATGGCAATAAATATATTGACGTAGGGCAGGGCTTTAGCCCTGCAAATAAAAGCAAGCCTGAAGGTTTGCCCTACAGATCATTTATTGCCGTTGGTGTAATACAAACGCATTAAATCCTTTCTATTCTGATTCGAGTAATACGGAAAAAATAGGCTTGTTTCGAGACTTCCACCCGAAACAAGCCTAATAATCACATTCCCCTCACCCTCCCCCTCTCCCTACTGGGGAGAGGGACGGGGTGAGAGGGCAGGGGTTTTATCCAATCATGTGTCGAAGACCATTTAAAGGTTGAAAAAGGCGTTTAAGAGCCATCTTCCTCGTGATACCAATCGTATTCTCTGCCACAGCAAATTTGTGATAATTCTTGGGATCATCAACAATAAGGTAAATCACCCTAACATCATCGGGATTGGACAGCATGGGTTCTTTATAAAGGCTTTTCACCTCTTCCAATCTCTTATTTGCCTTCTCAAGCATGTCCTTCCGATCACCGAAGCTCATCGCCCCGGTGGGGCATGTCTTGACACAGGCAGGTAACATTCCTTCGCTGATCCTGTCAAAACACATCGTGCACTTCGCCATCATTCCAGCGCTGGGATGGAATCTTGGAATATCATAAGGACATGCCTCCCGAATCTCATTAAAGTCAGCAGGTTTTACCTTTACTTTCGGGTTAAAGATGACCGCTCCTGTCTTTTCATCCTGAATAATGGCGCCTTTTGCCTTCCCATCTGCTACTTCTTTACAGGGAGGAGACATACAGTGTCTACACTGATCGGGGAAGAAATACCATTTGGGTTCCCCTCCTGGTACCACCACCTCATTGAATCGCACCAATTTGAAGGTTGATGTGGAAAGGTCAGGTGGATTCTGATGGTTTCCTCGCTGTAAGGTTTTCGTCCCAGGATTTTTATTCCACTGTTTGCAGGCGATCTGACACCCTCGACAGGCCGTGCACTTCGTAGTATCTATGAAAAAGGATTTATCTGTCATTTATGTCACCTCCTTTAATTCTTTGCTGTCTTTTTGGCTGGTTGTTTAGTAAATTTACTGACGTTAGCCATGAAAGCCTTTGATTCAGGAATCATGGTATTAGGATCGCCAACGGTCGGTGTCAGTAAGTTCGCACTTTCTCCACCATCCTTTGGCTGGAGCCAGCCAAAATGCCATGGAATACCTATCTGATGGATAGTTTGGCCAGCGATCATGAAGGGTTTTAAACGGGAGGTGACAATAGCCACCGCTTCTAATTTGCCTCGCTGGGTTTCAACGATCACCCTATCACCGTTTTTAATGCCTCTCAATTTAGCCAATTCCAAACTCATCTCACAGAACATCTGAGGTTCAGCCTCAATGAGCCAGGGGAGCCAGCGGGTCAAAACCCCGGTCTGCCAGTGTTCGGTGACCCGGTAGGTACTGCAAACAAAAGGATACTTCGGATTACAGGTGGCAAAGGTATCAAGCCCTCCTTCAAATATTTTGATGACCGGGTTAATCCTTTGACCAGACATCAGATTCTTCTCGATGGGGCATTCGAGAGGTTCATAATGTTCGGGGAAAGGTCCATCATTTAAACCAGGCCCGAAGAGTGAGGCCACTCCGTCTGGCTTCATAATAAATGGGTAGGCTCCGGTTGTGCCCATAGGTGGGACGGCATTATCCGGAACATCTCCTATCCATTTCTTCCCCTCAGCATCCCATTTGAGAAGCGGTCGTTTTGAATCTCGAGGCTGTCCGTCCAAATCAACAGAAACTCGGTTATAGATGATCCTTCGATTAAGTGGCCAGCACCATGACCATTCTGGATAGAGACCCAATCCTGTTGGATCGGTCTTCTTTCTCCTGGCAGCCATATTTCCGGCTTCGGTATAACTGGCAGAGTAGAGCCAGTTACCACAAGAAGTCCGGCCATCATCCAAAAGGAAGACAAAATTCGGAACGAGCGTTCCCTTTTTGTAGGCCTTCTTGTCTGCCGGATGTTCTGGAATATCTTCTAAGAAGTAACCATTGATTTCTTTGGCCACCTTGTGAATATCGAAATGGCCATTGGTTTCGTAGTCCCATTTCAAGCTTAAAATCGGTTCTGAGAAAGCCCCTTTATCCTTTTCATAGAGGGCTTGAACTTCCTTAAATAATTCATACATGATGTCCCCATCGGGTTTGGCCTCTCCAGGAGGATTAGCAGCTTTATAGCGCCACTGCATCCAACGGCCGCTGTTACTGATGCTTCCCTCTTTCTCCATAAAGGCCGCACAGGGCAGTTGGAAGACTTCTGTCTTGATCTTCTTGGGATCCATGCCTGGTCCCTTCCAGAAGGACCCTGTTTCGCTGTCAAAGACATTGACATTGACCATCCAGTCAAGCTTTGCCAATGCCTGACGAACCTTTCCTGCATGAGCGCCCGAACAGGCTGGATTCATACCCCAGGCAAAGAAACCAGTAAACACCCCTTTGTACATTTCATCGAAGAGGTTTAACCATGAAGCATCTTGAGTTGGATCGAGCTTTGGTATCCAGGCATACCCGAAATCATTTTCTTTAGTTGCCTTCTCACCATACATGGATTTCATAAGGCTAACAAGATATTTCGGACGATTTTTCCACCAGTTGATGCTTCTCGGATCCTTTGTAGACGGGGTTGTCTTATTATAATCGGCAAGGGTTGGCCACTGGGATCGAGGTGTAGGTAAATATCCAGGGATGATGTGGAAGAGTAATCCCTGGTCTGTTGAACCCTGAACATTCGACTCTCCTCGTAGCGCATTGATTCCTCCTCCGGCAATTCCCATATTACTGAGAAGATCTTGAATGATGGCCATGGCTCGAATGTTCTGAACACCCACGGTATGCTGGGTCCATCCCATGGCGTATAGTACGGTTCCAGCTTTATCAGGGGCTCCAGTTGAGCTATACACCTTATAGACTTTTTCAAGATCTGCTATTGGGGTTCCAGTAATCTGAGATACTTTCTCTAATGTATATCGAGAATAATGTTTCTTAAGGAGCTGGAAGACGCATTGAGGGTCTTGAAGAGTTATGTCCCTTTTTGGAATTCCTTGGTCGTCTTTTTCCAAGGCCCAGGTAGATTTATCATAAGCTCTTTTTGCTGGATCATAGCCTGAGAAAAGACCATCGTTAAAGCCATACTTAGGTGTTACAACAAAAGAGGCATTGGTATAGTTCTTGACATAGAATTCATCATAGAGGTTATTGTCAAGAATATATTTTATCATCCCACCCAGAAAAGCGATATCTGTTCCTGAGCGGAGCCGCACAAAGATGTCGGCTTTTGTCGAGGTACGGGTAAATCTTGGATCCACATGGATGAAGATTGCCCCTTTATCTTTAGCTGCCTGGATCCATTTGAAGGAGACAGGATGGTTTTCAGCGACATTGCTACCCATATTCAAGATGACATCCGCATTCCGAAAATCAATATAATGATTGGTCATTGCACCGCGTCCATACGACTCTCCCAGAGCCGCTACAGTCGCGCTGTGTCAGATACGGGCCTGGTGCTCTATATAGATGAGACCCAAGGATCTGAGGAATTTCTGATACAGCCAGCATTCCTCATTGTCTAAAGCCGCGCTTCCAACGGATGCGATTCCATTGGTTCGATTGACCACCTGACCCTGCGCATTCTTTTCCACGAAGCTTGCATCGCGGCTCTTCTTGATATTGGCTGCAATCTTATCTAAGGCCCACTCCCAACTTACCTCTTTCCATGTGGCACTGTATGGCGCACGGTAACGGACCTTTTGGAGACGATACGGATTGACAGCGATTTGATAACTGGATGCCCCTTTGGCACAGAGAGCTCCTTCACTGATAGGATGATCAGGATCTCCCTCAGCATTGATTACTTTCCCATTGGCATCGGTATGGACAATAATTCCACATCCAACTGAACAGTAACAACAGATTGATGTTGTTTCCTTCGCCCCTTTAATTCTAAGTTCCTGGGCATAAACCTCAGCCGGGGACAGATCGAATCCCAACCCACCCAACATGGTCCCTGCGGCTGTTGCCCCCGAAATCTTTAAAAAGGTTCTTCGAGTAATTTTCATAAATATTATTCACCTTCCTTTCTTAGGTTTTTAATACAAGATTTAGGTTCACCCCCCCCCTTCTAAAACGGCTATTTAGTTTTTTTTGGTATTTGTGAGGTTGAGCTTAAGATGATGATTAAATTCTTGTGAAAGATAACACAAATATTTTTTTTGTCAAGGGGAAATGTTTTAAAAAATGGATTGATATTTTAAGGGGTCTATGATATTCAAGAATTACATTAATAAGGAGGTAAACACTCTATGGATCAAGAGACGAAGGAATATTTGGAGAGAAAATTATTAGGCTTAGCCACGAGAGATGATATTGAGAAGTTGAGACAAGAGACAAAGTCAAACTTCCGTCAGTTGAAAGAGGAAAATAAAAATCAGGTTCTTGAGTGGAGACAAGAGGTCAAGAAAGATTTAGAGCAGTTGGGAAAAGAAGAATATATTGAAATCGGACCGATCCAGGAAGTTCTTAACCAGGAGCTACAAAAAGTTCGAATAGAAAACAAAATTGGTTTTGAACAATCAAACCATTTTTTTACGATGGCCCTTCAAAGTATAAAAGAGGAGATCAAATCTACCATTGATCAGTCGAAACAGGAAATGGGTTCAACTCTCCAATTGATCAGAGAGGAAGGGACAACCCATCTTTTCAGTTCAAAGCAGGAGACAAAGGTTGATTTAGATCAATTGAAGGATGGAATGGAGAGCCTCAGAGAGGGGATCAAACAGTTAACAGAAGAGCTCGTTTCCATCAAAGAGAAGATGCAAGAAAGTTTTGTTGCAACTAAAGAGGAATTGGGTTCGATGATCAGGTTCTCTTACTCAGATCTGGAGAAGAAATTTAACGCCTTAGAGGCCAGAATCAAAGCCCTGGAGAAAATGGTTTTTCCTTGATTCATTACCTTAACATTGAAAAATTTAGTCATACGGACATGGGTGAATCCCGCCAAGGGCGGGACTTCGGGGCGAACCTTTAAGTCAATCAGCACATACGTCCCCGACTCCTGCTGGAGCTCACCTTAGGTGAAGTCTACCCATTCCCTTAACATGTCAACCCAATCGCCGTCCGAAACCTTGAAGAGCGGTTTACCCATGGCCGTTTATGGAACTGTAAGGATTATTTGCCGCTTTTCTCTTTATATCCTCCTGCAAAAGTAATAACACAAACAGTCTCGTAAGTAGCATGATGACCGCAAGCCACTCCGATCACACGAAAATCTGGGTTGAGGAGATTCTTTCTGTGTCCGCGACTTAGAACCCCATCGTCTATAATTAAATACATCACAATATTTCGAGCTTTGTCACTGCCATAGGATATATTCTCGCCGATGCTTCTCTCCCAAATCCCATAGCGATTTACTCTATCCCAGGGCTGACTTCCATCACTACCTTTGTGTTGGCCGGCACTTAATCGTCCTTGATCCTTAACATGATCCTTTGCCCCCAAGGACATCCCTTTCGATGGGCTGAGCAGAGGAACGGATTTCATAGGGCAAAGGAATTGAATGGCATCAATTAATGCACTCACTCCTTCATTTGTCAGCAGGGGGGTCTCGCCAGGAAGTTTAAGGATTTTTTTATCATAATACTTCTTCCATTGTTCAAGGAGATCAGAATACTCTTTGGGAGCTGCTCGGGCCGTGTTGATCTCATGGACTACCTCATTTTCCAAAGGCAAAAGGAATTTGGCGTCTCCAATTTTATTGGGTTGAGAAAACCCAACGGCGGAGGTGAATAAAAGAGTTAGAGAGATAACAGATGCGATCTTGGATGGCCTGATCATGCTCATTCTATTTTCTGCTTTAAGCTTTTTCAGAAGATGGCATAGACGATATAAGAAAGATGCTATCGGAAATTAAAACAAGGCTTGGACGAATTCCGTGGCATTGAATTCCTTCAAGTCATCAATTCCTTCCCCCACGCCAACATATCGGATTGGAATTTTCAGCTCTTCTGTGATGCCGACAATGATTCCTCCTTTGGCTGTTCCATCCAATTTGGTAAGGGCGATGCCTGTTACCCCGATGGCCTCATTAAAGAGTTTCGCCTGAGAGATTGCATTTTGACCTGTCGTAGCGTCAAGGACGAGGAGGATCTCATGAGGGGCCCCCGGACATTCTCTTCCAACAATCCGTTTTACCTTCTTGATCTCTTCCATGAGATTGACTTTGGTGTGAAGCCTCCCTGCTGTATCGATGAAGACAAGATCAATGTCTCTGGCTTTGGCCGCATGGATCGCGTCGAAGGCTACGGCAGAGGGATCTGATCCTTTGGATTGCTTGATCAGATCGGCTCCGACTCGATTTGCCCAGATCTCAAGCTGTTCGACTGCAGCGGCTCTGAAAGTATCCGCTGCACCCACCAGGACCTTTTTCCCTTGTGATGAATATTGATGAGCAATCTTTCCGATAGTGGTTGTTTTACCACCGCCATTGACCCCAACTACCATGAAGACAAATGGTCTTGTCTGAGAGAAGTCAATGGATAGGTGCTCCTCCCCAGTTTTCAGAATCCTTAAAATTTCTTGTTTAATAAAATCTTTTACCTTTTCAGGTTCCTTAAGTTCTCCCCTTTTAAGACCCTGACGGACATCCTCTATTAATTGACTGGATGTCTTTACTCCTAGATCGGCCTCTAAAAGAAGACCTTCCAGCTCATCTAAGACATCCTGATCGATCTCTTTCTTTCCCAGAAAGAGCTGATCGATCTTTTCTACAAACCCCTGATGGGTTTTAGAAAGACCCGTTTTTAATTTTTCAAAAAACTTCCACATCTTTTCTCCAAAGGAGAAGAAAATAAGGAGTGCCCATACAAAAAGAGCGAAGGTTTCCCTTCGCTCTTTATATTAGGATAAAATCCAATTATTTCTTCCCCACATCCTCGAAATCCGCATCGACGACATCTTCCTGTGCCTTTGGCCGAGGGCCTTCTTGGGCTCCAGCTTCAGCACCAGGCCCCGCAGCTCCTTTTTGAGAAGCCTTTGCATACATTGCCTCAGCCAATTTATGGGAAGAACGAGTCAGTTCTTCTTCAGCGGATTTGATGGTGCTCAGGTCGTTTGACTCCATCGCCTTTTTTGCTTTTGCAATGGCATCTTCAATATTCTGTTTATCACCCGAATCGATTTTATCCCCATATTCTTTTAAGGATTTCTCTGTCGTATAAATGAGTGTATCGAGATGATTTCTTGCTTCGGCCAGCTCTTTCCTCTTCTTATCCTCTGCGGCATGGGCCTCGGCATCTTTTACCATCTTTTTAATGTCCTCTTCGTGAAGACCACTGGAGGCAGTAATTCGTATGGATTGTTCTTTACCCGTTCCAAGGTCTTTTGCCGAGACATGAACGATTCCGTTGGCATCAATGTCAAAAGTGACCTCGATCTGAGGAAGACCCCGAGGAGCAAGTGGAATTCCTACCAGTTCAAATTGGCCAAGGGTTTTATTGTCAGCGGCCATTTCGCGTTCGCCCTGGAGCACATGAATTGTCACAGCAGGCTGGTTATCCGATGCGGTTGAGAAGATCTGGCTCTTTTTCGTTGGAATGGTGGTGTTTCTTTCAATCAGTTTTGTAAAGACAGCACCGAGCGTTTCAATCCCAAGGGAAAGCGGGGTGACATCCAGGAGAAGGACATCCTTTACCTCACCCTTTAGGACTCCAGCCTGAATTGCAGCACCGATTCCTACTGCCTCATCGGGATTGACGCTCTTATTTGGTTCTTTTCCAAAGAGTTGCTTCACTTTCTCATGAACTTTGGGCATCCGGGTCATCCCACCCACCAGAATCACTTCATCGATTGCCTTGGTTGAGAGACCCGCATCGGAAATGGCTTGGCGGCATGGTCCCTCAACCATTTCAATGAGATCCTCTGTCAGTTTTTCCAATTTAGCCCGGGTCAATTTCATATTCAGATGTTTTGGTCCTGTGGCATCGGCAGTGATAAAAGGTAGATTGATGTCTGTCTCCATCATGTTGGAAAGTTCAATCTTTGCCTTTTCTGCAGCCTCCTTCAATCTTTGAAGGGCCATTCGATCTTTTCGTAGATCAATTCCTTGATCCTTTTTGAACTCATCCGCCAAATAGTCGATGACTCGTTGGTCAAAGTCATCCCCTCCAAGATGGGTATTCCCATTGGTCGATTTGACCTCGAAGACACCTTCCCCCAACTCGAGGATGGAGATATCAAAAGTCCCCCCCCCCAGATCGAAGACTGCAATCTTTTCATCCTTCTTTTTTTCGAGACCATAGGCGAGGGAAGCGGCGGTTGGTTCATTGATGATTCGAATGACATTCAGACCTGCTATTCGCCCTGCATCCTTCGTGGCCTGACGCTGACTATCATTAAAATAAGCTGGGACGGTAATGACCGCATCGGTCACTTTCTCGCCGAGATAGGCCTCGGCTGTCTCTTTCATCTTCTGGAGGACGAAAGCAGAGATTTCAGGGGAACTATACTCCTTATCCCTCACCCTGACCCATGCATCCCCATTCTTGTTTTCAACAATTTTATAGGGGAGGATCTTGAGATCCTTCTGAACCTCTGGATCTGAATATTTTCTTCCCATCAGGCGTTTGATTGAGAAGATGGTATTTTCAGAGTTTGTAATGGCTTGCCGTTTAGCAATTTGCCCTACCACCCTTTCGCCTTTATCTGTAAAGGCAACAACAGAAGGAGTGGTTCGGCTTCCTTCCTGATTGGCGATAACGACGGGATCCCCTCCCTCCATAATTGCTACCACTGAGTTTGTTGTTCCTAAATCAATTCCTATTGTCTTTGCCATTTTAATTTCCCCTCCTTAAAATTTACCCCGTTAGAAATAATGCACTGCTGTTCCGCAGTGGGGTTAGTTAGATTTTAGAATAATTCCGCCTACCCGCCCCGTTGGAATTTCTAACGGGGTTTATTCGAAATCATTCCGATGCCAAAGCTTCTTTCTCCAGAGCTTTTGACACGGAAACGGTTGCCGGCCTTAAGAGTCGATCGTTCAAGAGGTAGCCCTTCTGAAACTCCTCTACGACTTGATTGGGTTCATGCGTGTTTGTTTCCACGACCAACATGGCTTCGTGCATGGCCGGGTCGAAGGGCTTTCCAACCGATTCAAAAGAAGAAAGACCAAATTTGGTAAGATTCTGAAGAAGCTGTTGAATGGTCAATCGAACCCCTTCAATTAAGACCCCAGTATCCACTACCTTTTGAGCGTGATTGACCGCCCTCTCCAAATTATCGATAAAAGGGAGGATCGACCTGATCAAGTCCTCATTGGAAAACTTGGTCCAATCCTCTCTTTCTTTAGCCGCCCTCTTTTTATAGTTTTCAAAATCGGCGGCCGTTCTCAACAGCCGGTCATGATTTTCCTTTGACTCTTTCTCTTTTTCCTCCAGCTTCTTTTTTAGTTCCCCAATCTCCTTTTCTATCCTTTGTTTATCTCCCCCTAAATGAAGTTCTTCACCAATGGCCTCGATGATATCTACATGGTTTTTCTTCTCTGATCCATTTTGATTCTTTTTCTTTGTCTCTTTTTTCTCCATTTTCCCTACTCCCGTATTTTCTTCAATCCAAAATCCCTTTCCCTAAAAAAATCATTCTCTCACCCCCAATGATAGGGCTTAATGAAGAAGGGGATTTATTGTGTCTCCAGGATCTCAGTTAGAATTCTTGCAGTATAGCCTACAAGAGGGATCACTCTCGAATAGTTCATTCTCCGAGGCCCAATGACCCCTAAAACACCCAATACTTCTCCACTACAACTGTAAGTGGAGGTGACCAAACTGCAGGTCTCCATCTCTTGAACCTGACTTTCCGAGCCGATCGCAATTTGAACCCCTTTAGGATCCAAAAATTTGTCTAAGAGTTTAACCATGGTAGCTTTTTCCTCAAAAGCTCGAAAAAGATCGGTCATTCTCGACACATTACTAAACTCAGGCTCGTTCAGAATATTTGTCTTTCCCTCGATGAAAATATCGGTATCATCGATGGAAGAAAAGGCCTGCTCTCCCAATTTGAGTGCCTGTTCAAGTAGATCATCATAAGCATTCTTTGCCACCCCCATCTGTTCCAGAAGTTTCTCCCTCACTTGATAAAGGGTGAGGCCTGCTAAGAAACTATTTAAGTAATCTGCGAGATGGTTTAATTCGGATTGGGAAAAATCTTTCTCCACTTCGATCATCCGGTTGTGAACTAAACCGGTTGTGCTTACTAAAATAGTCAGAACTAAATGCCTTCTTAGTTTCACAAACTCAATATGTTGAAGCACGACCAAACTCATCCGGGGTGTCCAAACAATTCCTAAATAATGAGATGATGAGGAAAGGATTCGAGAGATCTCCCTGAATAGGTCAGGCCCCTCAATGAGATGATTTAAATATTTGGATCGTATCTCCTGTTGCTCCAGATCATTGAGTTCATGGACATTGATAATAGAATCGACATAAAATCGAAGTCCCTTCTCCGTGGGTATCCTTCCTGCTGAAGTGTATGGTTGAGCCAGTAAGCCCAAATCTTCCAGATCCGCCATAATATTTCGTATGGAAGCAGGGCTCAGATTGAGGTTCGATTTTTTAGAAATTGTCCTTGAACCCACTGGTTCTGCGCTTAGGATATAATCTTCAATCACATTTTCTAAAATTCGTCTCATTCTGTCAGAAAGGAAAAGATCCATATAATCTTTCTCCTTTTTAAAACATAAAGCTATAAACTAAGTGCCTAAAATCTAATTCTTTTTGTGCTTTTAAGATAATTATGGAGGTGCAGTTTGTCAAGAGAAAGAAAGATTTAGTCATTCCTCTTCTATTTCGTTTTTCCAAATCTTATCAGGTAGTTCCATTTGTTCTAAAAGGTTTGGGACATAGAAATTTTGTTCAAATATACGGTGATAAGCACTCCACCTCGATCCCTCCGGGACCTGTTTCTTTATAAATTGGTGAATCCCATTCATTTTTGCATCCATGTCATCAAGGTAATGGAGCATCACCGCTTCCAAGGTCATTGGTCTTTTTGGCGAGCCCCAATTATATTGACCGTGGTGGCTGAGGAGGAAATGTTTGAGCAGAGTAGAAAGATCTTTTGGAAAATCAGGCAGTTGGCGAATCTTATCTTCCACCCTTTCTATCCCAAGAATAATATGGCCTAAGAGTCGGCCTTCATCTGAATAATCAAAGGATCGGTGAAAAGAGAGTTCGTCTACCTTACCCAAGTCATGGAGGATTGAGGCCGTCAATAGGAGGTCTAAGTTTAACCCATTGTAATGGTTGGCATTTTTTAATACCAGTTGTGCGATGGAAAGTGTGTGTTCTAAGAGGCCTCCCAAATAATTGTGATGGAGCCATTTGGATGCAGGGGCCATTTTAAAAAGCTTGATAAAGGATTCATCCTCCCAGAAAAGTTGGAGAAGTTGGCTAAGGTGTGGGTTTTTAATCTGTTGACTGACTTCTAATAGGGACCGGAACATCTCATCAACATCTCTTTCTGCCATTGGAAAGAAGTCTGAAAAAATAATTTCTTCTTCCCCCACTTTTTCAATATACGTGATGTTCAATTGAAGATGCTCCTGAAAGGAGACTGCCTTTCCCCTCACATGGACAAAATCATCTTTTCTAAAGGATTCTACAAGGCTTTCCACAGATGTCCAAATCCTACCTTCGATTTCTCCAGAACGGTCAATCAATTTCAATCTCAAGTAGGCGTTTCTAGTTTTAGTGATCCCAGGAGACTTCTCTTGCACCAGAAAAAGGGAATCCACATAATCATTTTCTTTAATCTCATTGATGTAAGTCTTCATCGAATTGCCCCGCTTGATAAAGGTTATCAGTCCATCAGGATATCAGGTAATGGACATCAGGTTACTCTGCATCCTGATGTCCCGATTGCCTGATCAACTGATCAATTTAATACAAACCCATTAGATAAATTTACATCACCCCCACCCTCGCTCTCCCCTCTTGAGGGGGTGGGGGGTGGGGTGGGGGGTCATTTAAAGTGTTCAAATCCCAAACAAGAAGGTGAATATTTTTTTCCATCCTTTCCGATCATTCGAAGCCCTTCTTTTTGGGGAAGGATTTTCCCAATACGGGTGATTGGGATTTTGAGTGAATGGGAGAGAGAAGAAATCCTTTTCCCCATTTTACCTGGTGCAGTGAAAAGGAGCTCATAGTCCTCCCCTCCGGAAAGGGCGAATTGAAAAGGATCCTTTGAAAAAGAATGGACCCATTTCCGATAGAGCCTGGAAAGAGGAATTCGATCTTCCCAGACACGAGCTCCCACCCCACTCTCCTCTAAGAGATGAGAGGTATCGATTAATAAGCCATCACTGACATCAATCATGGCAGTCGCCCAATGATGTTTGGCAATGGTTTGGCCCAATTCGACTCTTGGACATGGAGAGAGGTGTTTATTTATCAATCCCTCAGTTCCTTTTATCTTCCCTCTTTCTTGGAGAATCTTTAGTCCCAGAGCAGCATCGCCTAAGGTGCCAGAGACGAAAAGGTCATCACCAACCCTCGCCCCTTTTCTGAAAAGAAGATTTTGTTTTTTTTCTTCCCCTAAAAGGCAGATATTGATGACTATTTTTTGAGAAAGGGAGGTGTCCCCTCCAATCAGTTCCACCCGAAATTGTTTCGCCTCCATTTTTAGACCACGATAAAACGAGGAGACAAAAGGAAGGGGAAGATTCTTAGGAAGGCCAATGGAGATGAGGAAATATTTTGGGGTCCCTCCCATTGAAGCAATATCACTGAGATTGACAGCGAGGGCTTTCCTCCCGAGTTGGTAAGGATCGATCCAGGATCGATTGAAATGGATGCCTTCAATAAGGATATCAGTGGTGACGAGCAAGGATTTCATCCCCATTTCGATGACAGCCACATCATCACCGATCCCTTGGAGTAATGAAGGATTAGAGGAAGTTATCCATTTTCGGATTCGATTGATGAGCCCAAACTCACCGATCTCTCGGAGGACTTTTATGGTCACTCTCAACCCCGAACTCTTGAAGGGAAAGGTTTCAAACCGTTCCCTACAGAACTCTTAACTCTTTTGTTGGCGAGGGCGATCCGTAAAACTTCATCCATATGCTTAACAGGAATAAAGTTAATTTTTTTTCGAACATATGGAGGAAGATCGATGAGGTCCTTCGTGTTCAGGTATGGGATGACCACATCTTTGATTTTGTTCCTAAGCGCAGCAAGGGCTTTTTCCTTCAAGCCTCCGACTGGTAAGACTCTCCCCCTGAGTGTGATCTCACCCGTCATGGCCAAATCCTTCTTCACGGGGAGACTTGTGAGGGCAGAGAAGATGGAAACAGCCATGGTAATGCCAGCAGAAGGTCCATCCTTTGGGATGGCACCCGCGGGTACATGGATATGGATCTCTTTATTGTTAAGAGTGTTGGGATTGATCCGATATGCTTTTCCTTTGGATCGGACATAGGTAAGGGCGGCCTGTGCTGATTCCTTCATCACGTCTCCAAGATGACCAGTCAGGATGAGCGAACCTTTGCCCGGGGTGGTTGAAGCCTCCACATGAAGAATTTCACCGCCTATTTCTGTCCAAGCGAGACCTGTGGCCACACCAACTTCATTACGTTTCTGTTCCTCATCGGGTAAAAAGGCCGGTGGCCCCAAGAATCGATGGAGGTTCTTTGTATTGATTTTAATCTTTTCCTTCTTCCCTTCTGCCACTTTTCTGGCAACTTTTCTACAGATAGAAGCCAATTCCCTTTCGAGGCCCCGAAGGCCTGCCTCTTGAGTGTACTGCGAAATAATTCGCAGGATAGCTTTTTCAGAAATTTCAAGCCTCTTTAGATTGATTCCATTTTCTTCCATCTGTCGGGGGAGCAGAAAGGTTCGTGCGATCTTCAATTTTTCAAGATCGGTGTATCCAGGGAGGTTAATCACCTCCATCCGATCTTTGAGGGCAGAGGGGATGGGATCGGTCAGATTTCCTGTGGTGATGAACATCACTTGTGAGAGGTCGAAGGGGACATTGAGATAGTGGTCGCTGAAAGAATTGTTCTGCTCCGGATCGAGAGCCTCTAAGAGAGCAGAAGCTGGATCCCCTCGGAAGTCGATGCCGATTTTATCCACCTCATCCATCATGAAAACCGGATTGTTACTTCCGGCCTGTTTAATCGATTGGATAATCCGGCCTGGCAAAGCACCGACGTAAGTCCGACGGTGTCCTCTAATTTCAGCCTCATCTCTTATTCCCCCCAAAGAAATTCGGACAAATTTTCTTTCGAGGGCTCGGGCGATCGATTTGCCCAGAGAGGTTTTCCCCACCCCAGGAGGTCCGATGAAGCAGAGGATAGGCCCTTTCATCTTTTTTTTCAATTTGTGGACGCTCAAATATTCTAAAATTCGTTCTTTCACTTTTTCTAAATTGTAATGGTCTTCATCTAAAACCTTTTTTGCCTTATGAAGATCGAGATTATCTGTGGTTGAATTTGACCAAGGCATACTAATTAGCCAGTCGAGGTAAGTCCGAACCATGGAAGCCTCTGCCGCATCCGGATGCATCTGCTCCAATCGTCCCAATTCGCGCCGAACCTCCTTCTCAACCTCTTTGGGCATCTTCGCCTTCTTTATCTTCTGTTGAAGGGTTTTGATCTCTTCGGTTCGCTCATCCACCTCACCCAGTTCGCTACGAATCGCCCTCATTTGTTCTCGGAGAAAATATTCCCTCTGCGTTTTAGTGATTTCCTCTTTCGCCTGAGACTGAATTTTGGCTTGCATGGTGAGGACCTGGACCTCTTTTCCAAGAAGTTCATTCAACGTTTGTAATCTTTCTACCGGGTCGATGATCTCCAAAATTTCCTGAGCTTTTTCAACCGTGAGGTCCAAGTTGGAAGCCACTAAGTCAGCTAACCTCCCAGGATCGTCGACACTTTCGATAACAAACATCAGATCCGGGGAAAGGAGTTTTCCATAGGAAACGATCCTTTCTAATTGTTCTCTGACATTTCTCATCAGTGCCTCTGTCTCGAGGGTGATCTCCGTGAGGAAAGGATCTTTAATATTTTCTACTTTCACAAGAAGATAGGGTGTTGTCTGGGAAATTTCTTTGATGGCAGCCTTGGAAAGACCCTGGACAAGGATCTTGACCTTTCCATCAGGCAATTTGAGCATCTTCATGACCACAGCAACCGTACCCACTCGATAGAGATCTTTTGGGGAAGGATCTTCTTCATTGGTTTTTTTCTGAGCAACCAGGAAGATCAGGCGATCCTTAGAAAGGGCTTCTTCCAGAGATTTGATCGATTTTTCCCGATTGACAAAAAGAGGAAGAACCATGTAGGGAAAGACGACAATATCTCTGATGGGAAGCAGGGGAAGCGTTTCCGGAATGATAAATAAATCTTTTTCAGGTTCTTTTTTCATATCGTTTTAAGATAATTTCAATCTGATTTGAGGTAGAAGCCCCCTGTACAAAAGGGATGATGACCACTTCTCCTCCTGATCTTTCCACCACTTCACTTCCTACCACCTGTTCTTTTGTCCAATCCCCTCCTTTGACAAGAACATCAGGCTGGAGAGAAGAGATGAGATTCAACGGGTCTAATTCATCAAAGATAGTAATATAATCAACACACCCAAGGCCGGAAAGAATTTCTGCCCTTTCTTCAACGGGAAGAATGGGTCTTTCAGGTCCTTTCAGCTTTCGGACGGAAGAATTACTGTTAACTCCTACGATCAAGACATCCCCAAGGGTTTTGGCCTCCTCAAGATATCGAATATGACCAATGTGAAGCAGATCAAAACAACCATTGGTAAAGACAATCCGTTTACCTTTTATCTTGAGGTCTTGGGTGATCTTGAGAAGTTCTTCTCTTCCCTTGATTTTTTGCTTCATTCAATATCTCTTCTAATTAAGTATCAGATTTAAACCTTAGAGTCAATCCTTTGACCCCCCCAACCTCCAGACGAGGGATTTAAAGGGTTGCCAAAGAAAAAGGGAACACTTCTATTTGAAGTATCCCCTTCAGTTCTCCTTTGTTCCTGGATATCGAGAGTACGATCCTTCAGTCTTTCTTTATGGCCTTTGCCATACCCATTTCCTTGACCAAGTCTTCAATACTAATAGCGGCCATTGTCAAGGGGGTGAGAGTTCCCCGGGATCCCAACTGGGCAGCGACGCGAGCAATCACCTGATTATTTGGGGCTTCAAGGATATTGATGAAGTCGTACGGGCCGAGCAGGGCATACTGGGCTATTATTTTTGCCCCCATCTCTTCTACCTCTTTGTTAACATCCCAGATCCGACCAGGGTTTTTTATCAGAGTCTTCCTCCCTTCTTCTGTTAAAGTAGTCAGCATCACAAACCAAGGCATAATCATTCCCTCCTCTAAGAGTTTGCCTAATATTACTGTACCCCATCCTAACTGTCAATTGTTTAAATTCGTTGTTTTAATTCGTAACGTCAATACTTACCCCCCTTCACTTCTATTAAGGCTCTCAGAATTGAATTGAGATGCATCACAAAATCTCCCCTCGCCCCTCTTTACCAAATCCCGCGAAACGCGGGACTCCCTTAGGTATCTTTTTCCTGCCAAAAGCAGGCAAAGGGAGGTGAGGAGGGATTTTATAAAACAATGTCGTCATTATGGAGCTGATAATTAGTTAACATGGGTTGACAAATATAGTGAATTCCTTTAGTTTATGGAAAATGGGAAATCGGCTGATCCTCGCGTCAACGTCACCTCGCCGATACGAATTGCTAACACAGGTGGGTCTTGATTTCGAGGTGATTCCAAGCAGGGTGATCGAGGCTTATATTCAAACAGAAACTCCTCAAGAACATGTCCTTCGTTTAGCTGAGGCCAAAGCAAGAGATGTAGCGGGTAGATGTCCAGATCGCTGGGTGATTGCTGCGGATACTATTGTTTATATAAATGGGATCATTTTAGGGAAACCAATAAATCGGGAAGAGGCAATGGAAATGCTACATCGTCTCAGTGGTCAGGAACATTGTGTGTTGACCGGATTTTCTGTCTACCATTTAGAAAAAGGGAAGGGAGATAAAGAAACAGTCCAAACAGTAGTGAAGATGAAGGACTTAACTTCAGTAGAGATGGAGTGGTATGTACAGACAAGAGAGTCCTTTGATAAAGCTGGAGGATATGCCATCCAGGGGATCGGTTCCTTTATGATCGAGTCAATCCGGGGGTCTTATACCAATGTAGTCGGCCTTCCACTGTGTGAGTTACTTCAGATGCTCAATCGTTTAGGAGCCATTTCAATTTCGGAATGCGGAATGCGGATTGAGCCCTGAACCATGTAAGGTTCAGGGCTGCCCTGCACCCGATGTGGTGCAGGGTGGATTGCTGAATAAGAAGATAAATCCCCCCCTCCCCCCTTTGCTAAAGGGGGGTTAAACAAACTTATGTCATCAATCAAAGAAAATTTGTTAAGAGTAAAGGAGAGAATAGAGAAGGTAGCTCAAAAAGCAGGAAGAGATCCTAATGAGATCAAGCTGGTGGCAGTTTCTAAGACGGTTGAGGTTGGCCGAATCAAGGAGGCGATTGGAGCAGGAGTCTCTATCCTTGGCGAGAATTATGTTCAGGAGGCACAGAAAAAGATTGAAGAGATCGGGCGGCCCGTCTCTTGGCACTTCATTGGCCACCTTCAATCGAATAAGGCAAGATACGCAGTTCGCCTATTCGATATGATACACTCCTTAGATAGCATTTCCCTGGCTGGGGAATTGAATCGGCGGGCTGAGCAAGAGGATCGGGTGATCCATGTATTAGTCGAAGTAAACCTCTCTCAGGAAGCATCTAAATTTGGGACCGATGAGGAAATGGTATTGAATCTCAGCAAGAGGATTCAAAATCTTAAACATCTTACCTTGGAAGGACTGATGACCATGCCACCCTATTTCAATTCACCAGAGATGAGCCGGCCTTATTATATTGCCCTTCGAACATTAAAGGAGAGGATGGTAAAAGAAGGGATCCCAATGAAAGAACTCTCCATGGGAATGTCAAATGACTTTGAAATCGCCATTGAAGAAGGAGCCACCTATGTTCGTGTGGGGACAGCCATCTTTGGACCGAGAAAATAAGATAGAGGTTGGAGGAGCACCCTGACGAGCGGGGCTTGAGGTTGGAGGTTATAGGCAAAAACAGAAGAATCTGCCTAAAGCGTAGCGGTCCTCTAACCTTAAACGAAGTGCTCGGCCAGGAGTTTACGTGAATCGAAGAGTTGATAAAGCAACCAAGGAGTTTAACATTAAAACAATTATTTTGATTTGGACGATTTTACTCCTGGCCATGGGTTGTGCTAAGAAGGGGCCTCCTGTGCCTTGGGGATCAGTCGTTCCCAAAAGAATTGTTGACCTTGCGGCTACCCCCAGAGAAGGCCGTCTCCTTTTAGAATGGACCATTCCAAAAGAGAATACAGATAAGTCGCCCCTTACCGATTTGGCAAGTTTTCAGGTCTTAAGATCTGAAGGAATTCTCATTGGAGATGAATGCAGAGGATGTGGAGACCAACCAAAGGTTGTCTATGAGATGAAATTGGGTAGCCCAGAAGAAGGCAAGAAAAAGAGAATGGCGATCTTGTTCGAAGATCAAGAGGCAAGAAAAGTTTATCTCTATCAAGTAGTCTCAGTCAATAAAAGAGGTTATCCCAGTTCTCTCTCGAATCCGGTTACTGTTTACTGGGACTTTCCACCTCCTGCACCAAGAATGGTGAAAGGAGAGAGAGGAGATAAAAGAACGGATCTCACATGGGAAACGATGGAGAGTGCTACAGGTTATAATGTATATCGAAGGTTAGAAGATGGAGAATTTCCCATCAGGCCATTGAATAGAGAAACCTTGACGACGACCCAGTATTCAGATTTAAATGTGGAGAACGAAAAGAAATATATCTATTCTGTAAGAGCTGTGAGAAGAGTGGTCAAGACAGATGTGGAAGGGAAGGGATCTTTAGAAATCCCTATTACTCCTACTGACCTCATTCCACCGACTGCTCCTGTAGGTCTTGTGGTCATCCCTCTTAAAGATGGGATGGAGTTGAATTGGGAAAGAAATCGAGAACCTGACCTATTAGGTTATTATGTCTATCGAAGAAAACCCGGAGAAGAAGGATTTAAAAGACTGAATGAGAGCCCTCTGACCAAAGAGACCTATCTTGATACTGATATCGTTTTAGAGCAGGAATATGAATATACTGTTACAGCGGTGGATAATTCCATCCGAAGGAACGAGAGTCACCACTCAGAAGATGTGAGGGTGAAGTATCTTTACTAATGCGGATTTCAGATTTCGGATTGCGGATTGAAAGACTTAGATCGGGACATGGTTAATGTATGTCGAGACAATCCGAAATCCGCATTCCGCAATTCGCAATTTGAAGGGGAGATCAATGCATTTTTTCGAATATAGGAATCACCAACTTCAATGTGAGGGAATTCCCATTCGGCAGATCGCTGAAAAAGTGGGTACCCCTTTCTATCTCTATAGTTATCAAACCTTAGTAAGGCATTTCACTGTTTTCGATGAAGCGTTCAAGGGAATTCCTCATCTCATCTGTTATTCAGCCAAAGCCAATTCCAATCTCTCTCTTCTCCGTCTCTTCGTCAACTTGGGAGGAGGAGTGGATATTGTCTCAGGAGGGGAACTCTATCGAGCTCTCAAAGGGGGAGCAGATCCACAAAAGATTGTATTTTCAGGGGTTGGGAAGAGAGAGGATGAAATTGAATATGCTTTACAGACGGGTATTCTCATGTTCAATGTGGAATCTTCTCAAGAGCTTCAGGCGATCAATGAGGTGGCAGGTCGAATTGGGAATAAAGCGCCGATCTCCATCCGCGTTAATCCTGATATCGATCCCAAGACACACCCTTATATCTCAACCGGATTGAAGCAGAATAAATTTGGGATTGACGTCCTTCGCGCACCAATGGCTTATCGTCTTGCCTCCCAATTGCCAAATCTTAAAATTTTGGGAATCGATTGTCATATCGGATCCCAATTGGTCGAGGTAGAGCCCTTCATTGAGGCTTTGAAGAAACTCAAACAAATGGTCGAAAATTTGAGAAAGGAAGGGATAGAGATTCAATATTTGGATTTGGGAGGTGGTCTTGGAATTACTTATGAAGATGAAGAACCTCCTCATCCTATAGAATATGCTTCCACCATTCTTGATGAGATTCGAGGATTTGGTTGTACCCTTATCTTAGAGCCGGGTCGTGTTATTGTCGGGAATGCGGGAATATTAGTGTCAAAGGTTCTCTACACAAAAGAGAATGAGGAGAAACGGTTCGTGATCGTGGACGCAGGCATGAATGATCTGATACGGCCTAGTTATTACGGCGCCTATCACCAAATCCTCCCGGTGAAAGAGGAAGCTCGGGAGGAGATCGTAGCTGATGTGGTAGGTCCTATCTGTGAGTCGAGCGACTTTTTAGCAAAAGGACGAAAGCTCCCGAGTCTCCGTTCCGGTGAACTGATTGCTGTGATGAGTGTTGGTGCTTATGGTTTTTGTATGTCGACCAACTATAACTCAAGGCCCAGGATTACGGAGGTTCTTGTTCGGGATGACCAGATGTTTGTCATCCGCCAACGAGAGAACTATGAGGATCTCATTCGGGGAGAAGAGATTCCGGAATTCTTAACTCGTCCATAGCCCACCCACACCCTCCCCCTCGAGGGGGGAGGGGAAGGGAGGGGGTGAGTTTTGTGGAGGCGCTGTGAAGATTCCTTTTTTGAAGATGAGTGGAAGTGGAAATGACTTCATCCTCATCGATCATCGAGAACCCTTCCTGCAGGAAGATCGTCTGAAAGACTTTATTCGAAAAGTCTGTCGAAGAAGGATTTCTGTTGGGGCAGATGGCCTTATTCTGATCGAACGATCTCAGAAAGCCGATTTCAAGTGGCGTTTCTATAATGCGGATGGAAGTGAAGCGGAAATGTGTGGTAACGGAGGCCGTTGTGCTGCCCGCTTTGCCTATTTGAAAGGGATTGCAGGTTCTTTTCTGAAATTTGAGACATTGGCAGGGATTCTCTCTGCTCAGGTGGAAGGGGAAAGAGTAAAACTTGAAATGACCAAACCTCACAGCCTGAAACTCGATGAAACCATTCTTGTGGACGGGAGAAAACAAATTTTTTCGAGCATCAACACAGGTGTCCCCCATGCCGTTCTTTCTGTGGAAGATCTTGAAGGATTAGATATTATTCCAATAGGAAGGGCAATTCGATTTCATTCCCATTTTTCACCGGGTGGAACGAATGTCAACTTTATTCGATTAGAAGAAAGGTCTCAATTATCCATCCGCACCTATGAGAGGGGAGTGGAGGACGAGACCTTAGCCTGCGGTACAGGGGCGGTTGCCTCAGCTTTAATTGCCGCTTTCAAAGGGTTGGTAAAATCTCCGGTGTCAATCAAGACCAGAGGGGGAGAGGTATTGGCGGTTTATTTTGAGATTGAAGCCAAGGAGGTAAAAAGAGTTTTTTTCGAGGGAGATGTCCACATCATTTATGAGGCTGAAATGTGGGAGGAGGCATATCAATGAAAGAGATCAAAACCGTTGTTATTGGCGCAGTAGGGAAAGTGGGGAATCGTATTATTCATATCATTAACGAAACCCCTTCAATTAGACTCCACCGGGCCATTGAGAGACCGGATCATCCATCCATTGGAAAGGATATTGGAGAAGTCATTGGATTGGGGAAGATGGGTATTCCATTGGAAGGAGATTTGAAAAAAGATGGAGGGGATGTGATCATCAACTTCACCAATCCTAAAACATCCATAGAGAGTTTGGAATTCGCTAAAGAAACAGGTTCGGCAATTGTTATTGGTACAACTGGCTTGAGCCCAGAGCAGATTGGAAAGGTTAATGAGCTTTCAAAAAGCATTCGATGCATTTTCACACCTAATATGAGTGTGGGAATGAATGTCATGTTCAGGATCGTCCAAGAGGTTGCTCAGGTTTTGGGTTCTGAATATGACATCGAAATTTTTGAAGCCCATCATCGTCTGAAAAAGGATTCGCCCAGTGGTACAGCCGTGAAATTAGGAGAATTAATTGCCAGTTCAATAGGACGGGATTTTAGTAAGGTGGGAGTCTATGGCAGAAAGGGAATGGTGGGAGAGAGAACGAAAGAAGAGATTGGAATGCAGGTCATCCGGGCAGGAGATATCGTGGGAGATCACACGGTGCTCTTTGGAGGAATTGGGGAGAGACTTGAGATTATCCACCGGGCACACAGTCGTGATAATTTTGCACGCGGTGCGGTCAGAGCAGCCCTCTGGTTGGTGAACCAACCCAATGGCCTTTACGATATGCAGGATGTGTTAGGGTTAAGGTAAATAAAAAATATCAAATGCCAAAATCCCTGCCTGTGACAAGGCTTCGGCAGACAGGCAAAGTTCAAATTCTAAAAAAGTCATGCTGAATTTATTTCAGCATCTCTAAAAACCAGACCCTGAAACGAGTTCAGGGTGACATTCATTTGAAATTTGTCATTTAGTATTTTCTTTTTCCAAAGGAACTTCATATGAAAATCGTTCGGTATCAAGATGGATCCAAAACAAATTGGGGGGTCATCGAGGGAGAAATCATTCGTGAGATGGATGGAGACCCGTTTGGGCATTTTCACTTGACCTCAAAAATAAAGGGAATTGGAGAAGTGAAACTTCTCTCTCCCTGCCTTCCTTCAAAGATTGTCGCTCTTGGGGTAAATTATCGGGATCATGCCGAAGAGATGAAGTCAGCCCTTCCCCAAGAGCCTCTTCTTTTTCTCAAGCCCTCTACGGCCGTGATCGGTCCTGGGGGGGCCATTGTCTATCCAAAGATGTCCAAGAGGGTAGACTTCGAGGCTGAGTTGGCAGTAGTGATTGGAAAGGTAGCGAAGAGAGTTTTGGAGGAGAAGGCAACGGATTATATCCTTGGATATACCTGTCTGAACGATGTGACTGCCAGGGATTTACAACCCAAGGATGGACAGTGGACAACAGCGAAGGGTTTTGATACTTTTTCCCCCATTGGTCCCTGGATTGTAACAGATATTGATCCTCGTCATTTAGAAATATCGAGTTATCTGAATGGGGAGAGACGTCAGCATTCCAATACAAAGAACCTCATCTTTGGGCCTCATCGACTGGTGAGTTTCATCTCTCATGTGATGACGCTTCTGCCAGGGGATGTGATTGCCACAGGCACTCCTTCTGGAATTGGTCCAATGGCCATTGGCGATAAGATAGATGTGGTGATCGAAGGGATTGGTACACTCAGCAATCATATAGCCGCCGAGGAATGATTAGGAGATTAGTGATGAATAGAAAAAAATCAATTGAGTTCTATCATAGAGCATTGGAAATCATTCCAGGTGGGGTGAATAGCCCTGTCAGGGCATTTAAGGCCATTGGCGTCCCACCCAGTTTTATTGAACGAGCCAAAGGTGCAAAAATTTTCGATGTAGACAGAAATGAGTATATTGATTATGTGGGATCCTGGGGTCCCATGATTCTGGGTCATGCCCATCCAAAGATTGTGGCGGCCCTCAAAAGAGCGATCTCAAAGGGGACGAGTTATGGCGCTCCCACAACACTGGAAGTGGAGCTTGCCAATAAATTAAAGAAGGCATTTCCCTCCATGGAATTGGTCAGGATGGTGAGTTCCGGAACGGAAGCTATGATGAGTGCGATTCGAGTGGCGAGGGGTTATACGGGAAAGGCCAATATTATCAAGTTCGAAGGATGCTACCATGGCCACGGAGATAGTCTGCTTGTTAAAGCAGGTTCCGGTGCGACGACCTTTGGGATTCCGGATAGCCTTGGCATTCCAGAAGATTTGGCAAAACATACCTTGACTGCAGTTTATAATAGCCTGGAGAGTGTAAAAGCCTTGGTCAATCAAAATCCAAATCAGATCGCCTGCATCGTTGTGGAACCCATCGCAGGGAATATGGGAGTGGTTCTACCTGAAAGAGGGTTTTTAGAAGGATTGAGAAAGATCTGCGATGAAAAAGGGATCCTTCTCATTTTTGATGAAGTCATTACTGGATTCCGGGTAGCCTTTGGAGGTGCCCAGGAGCTATACAAAATCAAGGCCGATATGACTTGCCTGGGTAAGATTATCGGAGGTGGTCTTCCAGTGGGTGCTTATGGCGGGAAGAAGGCAATGATGGAAAAAGTGTCTCCCCTTGGAGGGGTCTATCAGGCGGGGACGCTTTCTGGGAATCCTTTAGCGATGACAGCAGGAATTACGACATTGGGATTCTTAAAGTCAAAAAAGGTTTATCAGGATTTGGAGAAGAAGACCCTTTATTTAACAGAGAAGATTTCCGAATGTGCTGAGGAAAGAGGAATTCCTTTCTCCATCAATCAAGCTACGGGGATGTTCACCCTTTTTTTTACAGAAGGCCCGGTCAGGGATTATCGTACAGCCAAGATGAGCGATACAAAACGGTTTGCCAAGTTCTTTGTTGAGATGATGAATGAGGGAATTTATCTTCCGCCCTCCCAATTTGAAGCCTGGTTCATTTCTCTGGCCCACACCCAGAAGGATTTAGATAAAACCGTGGAAGCCTGTGATACCGCCTTGAAGAGGATTTAATATGATGACTGATGTGAAATAGCTTTAATAGGAAATTTCCTGATGTGATTGAATGATTTACTTTTAGGGGCCTCTAACTCTTTTTTAGGGTTTTTTCCAACTCATCCATAAGGTCTTCGATATTTTCATCGACATTCTTTTCGCTCTTCATTCCCTTTATGACTTTCGAGTCATTAATCATCTTATGTAATCTAATAGCAAATTCATCAAGAGAGAATGGTTTTTTAATGAATTCTCGAGCTCCGACAGAGATCGCTATCCCTGCAGAATATTCTTCATCAAAAGCGGTCATGACCATTACAGGAAGTTCAGGGTATTGTCTCGAAATCTCCCTGGTAAGAATAATTCCGTCCATATTAGGCATCTTTATATCTGTGATGACTACGTCGATTTTATTCCCACCAATTTTTTCCAGAGCCTCAACTCCGTCAATGGCGGTTACACAAGAATGCCCCAGTTTGGACAAAAAAGTAACGACTAAGTCTCTTATTAATTCTTCATCATCCACTACAAGAATGGTGTATTGGGAAGATTCCATTTTAAATAGTCTTCAATAAAAAAAAATTCTCTTCTCCGAATTAATGATCAAACATCTCCCGCACCTTAAAGGCTAAGGTTTTAAACGCAAAGGAGCTCTTTGAGATGGACATTCAATCCTAATCCTTTTTTGCAATTTTATCAATCCCGAATTGAGAAGTCAATTACTCAAGGGAATTAAATATCTTGTATATCTCCTCACACTAAGTTTTAAATCCCTTTATTGACCAGCTAAACGTAATTTAGTAGAATCCCATAAAACCCAACCAAACATATTTGAAATTTTCCCGACCTAACCCCTCACCCTGACCCTCTCCCCCAAGGGGAGAGGGGAGGTGAATTTTGATAATACGGGGGGATTTTTTAGGGGGAGATATGAAACTGATCACTTGGAGTCTTTGGTTGAGGAGAGAAGCTTTTTTAGAATAAAACAGAGAGTTTGGGTCATGCATCGATGAAAGAAGAACGGTTACGGATCCTGAAAGAGAAGTTTCGTTTCTCTGGTTTTCGAAAGTGGCAGGAGGAGATTATTGATACCCTCTTGCGAAGGCGCGATGTGGTCGTGGTCATGCCCACAGGAAGCGGCAAATCTCTCTGTTACCAATTGCCGGCACTTCTCCTGGACGGGGTGACGCTGGTCATCTCACCCCTGATCGCATTAATGAAAGACCAGGTGGATGGACTGTTGGAAAATCAAGTCCCTGCCACTTTTAT
>Ga0214474_1000183_pt1 | contig 32351 bp, 28 predicted proteins | sample RVTome_2_FD_187335 | JGI IMG/M metagenome (GOLD analysis project Ga0214474, IMG submission 187335) | Soil microbial communities from uranium-contaminated site in the Upper Colorado River Basin, Wyoming, United States - RVT95D214 HiSeq ... | reverse complement strand
CTGATGCTGCCAGAATTTCCTGACGGGTACCTTCATGGGCAACCACTGTACCCTTGAAGAAGCAGTTTCCACTGAAATGGTCGCCGTGCGGTTCGGTATTGATCAAGTAGCGGACGGGACCATGTTTAGCAATAATGTCTCGCCATTTGATAGCGTCTGTGGGCATTTGAGGGGTATCTATCATTACCACACCATCACTGGTCACTACGAAACCGGGGTTGCACCCTCGAAAATCTGTTTCAGCATAAACATTCTTGGCAATCTTCTGCATTCCCGCTCTCCATATTGAATTTTTACGCCTGCTAAATATATATAAGACGGTCATATTGTAATGCAAAGGGTAGCAAAATGACAATAGGGTATGTCATAATATTTTCCATGCTGTATACTGACTAGCTGAATTTCTTTCCTGCGAAATTCACTTCTGGAGTCACTGATAAAAATCCTTTATTATTTATATTTTTGGAGTCTGTAATGGTCTGGTTAAAATTTGCAGTGTGTGTGCTGATTATTCTTCTTGCGGGTAGTAAGACAGCACAATACGCAGATATCATAGCTGAAAAAACTAGGTTGGGTAGACTGTGGGTTGGTATGTTGATACTTGCTATCGTGACTTCCATGCCTGAATTGGTTACTTCGGTAAGTTCTGTATCTCTCGTTCATGACCCCAATCTTGGACTTGGGACACTCATCGGCACATGTATATTCAATCTTTGCATTCTGGTAGTTCTAGACATAATGAATAAAGGTAAACCAGTTCTCAGTCTTGCCAGCCCCAAGCATATAAGATCCTTAGCTATCGGTATATTGTTAACGTCCATAATTGGAACTGGCATTATATTTAAGGAACAACTTTCTGTTCTTCATTTGAGTTATCTGGGTATTCCCAGCATTTTAGTGCTGGTTGTTTACATAGTGGTGCTATGGCAATTAACGAAACAGAGAAGAGAAACACCCCCGGATTCCTCCTTGTTACAATACGACCATACCAGTGGTAGATACGTATGGTTAAAATTCGTTACCTCTGCGTTAGCTATCATCGGTGCAGGAATATGGCTTTCGGTAGTGGGAGAAGAAATAGCTGAAGTGACCGGTTGGGGTGCTAGTTTCGTAGGTAGTCTTCTACTGGCAATTACCACTTCACTGCCTGAAGTAACTGTGGCATTTGCCTCCGTTCGCCTTGGAGCAGTAGACCTGGCAGTTGGTGACATATTGGGCGCCAACATGCTTGACCTGACATATTTATTTGCCATAGATTTGGCTTATGGCAGAGAACTTATTCTTGCGAATGCATCTCGTGCAAATTTGGTCACTCTAGCATTACTGGGGGTTATGTATATTGTTCTCGCTATCGCTTTCAAGTTTCCAGCACAGAGGAAAATGTTCGGCTTAGCAAGTTGGTACACTCCAATACTTGTGGTTTTATATATGGTGGGTGCTTACTTCCTTTTTCACTTGCAGTAGTGTGATTTAATCCGCCAATAAACATCTGTCAAGTTACATGGTAAAAGAGTCCTATGTTATAATTATTTCACGATTGTGTACTGTGTCTGGAAAGGGGGGTGATAATCTCATCCAATGGAAACAATTAGCCAGATTGCCGCGCTCGCTATCTTTATCATTATGTTTATCGTCATCACTACCGGCAAAGTCCCCAGGTACATCCCGGCACTTATCGGAGGCGCACTCACTATCCTCATTGTCTTTCTTCTTATCCTTAAAGAACCCCACGCTGTCGTTTCAGTTCTTAATTTCGGTCAGATAGGCCAGCTAAATTTCTGGTATCCCGGTCATGAAGCCGAAGTATCCCATGGAGTGAACTGGCAGACCATTATCTTCATCGGCGGTATGATGATTATGGTGGAAGGGTTGGGAGAAGTTGGCTTTTTCCGCTGGCTGTGTTTGTTTGTTGCTCGTTTGGTGAATTACAAGGTTGTTCCTATTCTGGTTGCTTTTATGTTGCTCTCCGGCTTTCTTTCAATGTTTATCGATAGTATTACCGTTATGCTTTTTCTGGCAACTGTGAGTATAGAACTAGCGCGGTTGCTTAAATTTAATCCCGTTCCTCTTATTATTGCGGAGATATTTGCCTCTAACGTAGGCGGTAGCGCTACCATGTCCGGAGACCCGCCTAATATCATCATCGGTACGGCTCTTGGTTATTCATTTTTTGATTTTGTGGTTAATACCGGACTCATTGCCTGGATAGGGATGATTGTGGTGCTGGTCTTTTTCTACTTTGCATTCCGGAAACAACTCAAGGCTTCGCAAGATACTCTGAATGTCAATACCAGTCAATATCCTGACCCGAAGCAAGCAATTACTAACAAGACTCATTTCCTGATTAACACAGGCATCTTTATGCTAGCAATAATTTTACTCGTAACGCATGCGCAAACAGGTATTTCGGTGGCATCGATCGGTGTGATTGCGGCTGTGTTGACTATCGGGTTCGCCTTCTTGAATCATGGTCATGGTGCTATTCATATTATCAAGCGATTAGACTGGCAGACACTCTTATTCTTTTTCGGATTATTTGTTTGCGTTGGTGGCTTGGAAGAAACCGGCGTCCTGGAGACGTTGGCTAATTTTATCGGAAATACCGCCGGTGGCAGTATAATTATCGTTATGACTATCATTCTGTGGGTTTCAGCTTTTGCCTCAGCGATTGTAGATAATATTCCTTTTGCCGCGACTATGGTGCCTGTTATTGTCAATCTTTCTCATACTGGTGGATTTGCCTTGCCTTCTATGGCATGGGCATTAGCCCTGGGTACGGATATCGGAGGCAATGGAACACCTATAGGTGCATCCGCTAATGTAGTCGGAACTGCTATCGCTGAGAAAAATGGGTATCCAATCAGTTGGGGTAAATACTGTAAGTATGCCTTACCAGCGATGATTTTAGTGGTTGGTCTCTGCTGGGGTTACCTGGTACTACGTTATGCGTAATGGTTTACCCTGAATAATGAAGGGAGGGGCAAAGATGCTGAAAAAGATATTAATACCACTGGATGGGTCTGAACTTGGCGAGTTGGCATTGGTATATGCTAAAGAATTAGCTGGTGCCATCAACCTTGAAGTACAAATGGCTTGTGCGACTGAACGCCAGGACGAAGCAACTCATCGTATGTGTGGGCTTTATCTGGATAAAGTCGCAGAACGATTGCAGACCCAGGTAAAAAGAGCAAATCCAAAATCAAATGTAAAGACCGTTATCGTCGATGGAGATCCCGCTACCGCACTGGTCGAATACACAGAGAAAGAGGGTATCGACCTGCTTATCATGATGTCCCATGGGCGGTCGGGAATTATGCCCTGGGCAATGGGTAGTACCGCTAATAAGGTAATCCAGAGGTCTCAGACACCTGTGTTGCTGGTACGGGCATCAGCACAATCCTCTAAACGTCGCCCGGTACAGGTTTTTAAAAAAATTTTGTTACCGTTGGACGGTTCTCCAATGGGAGAAGCTGCATTACCATACGTAAAAGCAATTGCAAAAGCACTGGATTGTGAAGTCATTCTTCTCGGCGTGGTGGAAATTGTCCAACATATTCATACCATTGGTGGTCCAGACCATTTTACATATAGCGAACAGCAAATTGAACAAATGAAAACCGAAACAACCAAATATCTGGAGAAAGTCAGAGAGCAGTTTGTAAAGGGAAAAGTGCATATAATACTGCGAACCGGTGACCCTGCCCAGGAGATTATCAAACTATCCACTGAAGAAAATGTAAACATGGTTGCTATGTCTTCTCACGGGAAATCAGGTATAACAGCCTGGGTAATGGGGAGCGTTTCCAATAAAGTTTTACAGGCGGGTAAGACACCGCTTCTACTTGTACGACCAAAAATGACATTGGGGTAGCCAAGAGCCCTTGTTTTATTTTAAACTAGGATATGATACTTGTAGTTTCAAAAGCTCCAATCTGAGCAATGAAGAAAGCAGCAGGTTAGGCTTTGTGCCCCTGTAGCTCAGGTGGATAGAGCACTGGCCTCCGAAGCCAGTTGCGGGCGTTCGAGTCGCCCCAGGGGTAGTTCAGAAAAAGTTTTATTTTGTTAGGAGAGTTGTTTAATTTGGAGGTTCACTTGATGACGAAGACGGGACTGATTGAAATCAGGTGGCATGGCAGGGGAGGACAGGGTGCCGTCACCTCAGCAGAATTGCTGGCAAAGGCGGCAATTGATGAAGGAAAATATGCCCAAGCATTCCCCGCTTTTGGACCAGAGAGACGGGGCGCTCCGGTTGTTGCTTTTGACCGCATAGATAGCCAGTCGCCCATCCGGGTGCGTGCAGAAATCCGCCAGCCGGATGCAGTTATTGTCCTTGACCCTACTCTATTGCGGGTGGTTAAAGTTACGGCGGGGCTTAAGGATAATGGTGTACTCGTTATCAATACTAAGAAAAATTTTCAGGCAATCGAGAAGGATTTTGGTAATAAATGGAAGCTGGCGCTGGTTGATGGCAGTCGTATTGCTCGTGAAATCCTCGGTGTACCCATTGTTAATACGACGATGTTAGGCGCGCTGCTAAAAGCATTGCCAGTCGTTGAAATAGAAGCACTTATGAAACCCCTGGAGGAGCGGTTTGGCCGCCTGGCAGAAAGAAATCTGAACGCGCTAAAGCGGGCGTTTGAAGAAACCGTGCTAAAGGAGTGAAGTGGACTCAAAAAAAGCTGAAGCTGAATTTACGTGGAAAGACCTGGAAATCGGATGCATTGTCACCGAGCCGGGAAGCACACAGTATTATCGAACAGGGGACTGGCGCTCACAGGTGCCCCAATATACATTTACCAGATGCATTAAGTGTGGTGTGTGCGCACTATATTGTCCTGAGGGATGTATTAGCCCAAATGCCGATGGCAACTTTCAGGCGGATGTTTTCTGGTGCAAAGGTTGCGGTATTTGCGCTCGTGAATGTCCGACTGGGGTCATTAGTATGGTTGATGAGGAGGAATGATGGGTAAAAAAGTTGGAATGGAAGTCTCTCTGGCAATCGCTGAAGCCGCGAAAATGGCTAATACTGATGTAGTGGCAGCCTATCCCATTACACCACAGACACACATTGTGGAGCGACTGGCGGAGCTGGTTGCGAGTGGAGAACTTGATGCAGAATATATACCCGTTGAGTCTGAACACTCGGCGATGAGTGCCTGTCTGGGCTCAGTTGCCACTGGTGCCCGTACTTTCACAGCAACTGCAGGTCAGGGGCTTGAACTTATGCATGAAGTCCTCTATGTTGCCTCAGCAATGCGCCTGCCTGTGATTATGGCGGTTGCCAATCGTGCGCTGTCTTCTCCCCTTAATGTCTGGGGAGACCAGTCTGATCTTATGGCAGTACGAGATACCGGCTGGATTCAAATTATTTGTGAAAACGGACAGGAAGCATATGATCACACGCTCTGTGCTTTCCGTATTGGGGAAGACAAACGTGTCCTCTTGCCGGTGATGGTACATGTAGACGGTTTTTATTTAACTCACGTCATTGAACCGATTGAAATTCCCCAACAAGATAAGGTTGATGCTTTTCTACCACCTTTTTCTTATCCGTTACCGCTTGACCCGGACAAACCATTAACAATGGGCGCATTTGCCCCACCCATTCTGTTTTCAGAGACCAAGAAAGCACAAGAGGTCAATCTCCGCGCTTCTATGTCGGTCATTCTGGAGAATTGGGCTGAGTTTGCTAAAGTCTTCGGGCGTCAATACAAACCAATCGAGCAGTATAAAACTGATGGTGCTAAAATTTTACTCCTGACGCTCGGCAGTTTCGGTGAGACGGCAATGGCAGCCGTCGATAAACTGCGAGGTGAAGGAAAGTCAGTTGGTTTACTCAAATTACGCCTCTGGCGCCCCTTCCCCTTTGAAGCACTGCGACAAGCAGTTAGAGAGGCAGAACTATTGATTGTTGTGGATAGAGCTTTATCCTTTGGCGGCCCGGGAGGTCCTGCTTTCTCCGAAATCAGGTCAGCGCTCTACAGTGAAAAGAATCGTCCGCGTATTCTTGGATTTGTTGGTGGTCTCGGTGGTCGCGATCTGATGGTAGCTGAGTTCGAAGGTATGGTTAAACGGGCATTAGAAATGGAACCATCCGGTGCAGAACAGGAATTTGAGATGTACGGGGTGAGAGAGTAATGAAGAACTACAGTATTTATGCGGCACGGGTAATACCGACAGTCGAAGGTTTTGCACCCGGACATCGCGCCTGCATCGGGTGTGGAGAAGCTCTAGCAGTCAGACTTGCCACCAAAGCAGCGGGCGAAAATATTATTATCGCTAATGCTACCGGATGTATGGAAGTTATTTCTTCACAGTTGCCGGCAACAGCCTGGCGTATGCCCTGGATACATACACTCTTTGAGAATACTGCCGCGGTTGCTTCTGGTGTTGAATCAGCACTCAAAGTACTGGAACGCAAGGGCAAAATACCATCGCGGGGAACTAAGGTAGTGGCTATGGCAGGCGATGGCGGTACTACCGATATTGGCTTGCAGGCACTATCAGGGGCATTAGAGCGCTACCATGATTTTGTTTACATCTGTTTTGATAATGAAGCCTATATGAATACAGGTATTCAACGATCATCAGCCACACCTTACGGAGCGTCGACTACTACCTCACCGGCAGGGAAGAAAAGCATCGGGCAGAAAACATGGAAGAAGAACATGCCGGCGATCGCTGTCGCTCATAATATTCCCTATGTAGCGACTGCCAGTCCTAGCTATCCGTTTGACATGATGGATAAGGTTAAGAAGGGCTTGGCGGTTAATGGCCCAGCTTATATTCATGTGTTGTCCGTCTGCCCTACAGGCTGGCGTTCGACTCCAGACCTGTCTGTGAGGTTGGGAAGATTGGCGGTAGAGACAGGTGTCTTTCCTCTATATGAAGTCGAGGATGGCAGGTATAAATTAACTATGGATATATCCCCACTCCGCCCCATTCAGGACTATTTAAGCATACAGGGAAGGTTCCGTCATTTATCAGAGAATATGGTGAAGGAGATACAGGAGCGGGTTAATAAAGAATACAAACTGCTGAAGGAGAAGTGCGCATGAAGGTGAGTCAGCGGCAGTTGAAAGCAAAGATAAAAAGCATTCTGAATCGTAACAATAACGACCGCGGTATGCTGGTCTCTATCCTACAGGATACTCAGGCTGAGTTCGGCTATTTATCCCGTGATGTTATTACAGAAATAAGTATTAGCTTAGATGTACCGCTCAGTCAGGTCTACGGTGTCGCCACATTTTTCAAGGCATTTAGTTTAGTACCTAGAGGTAGACACCAGATTCAGGTATGTCTGGGCACCGCCTGTCATGTACGGGGAGCAGAAAAAATACTTGACACCGTGGAGCGTGAGCTAAAAATAAAACCCGGTGAGAGTGATCCTGACTTGAACTTTTCTTTAGAGACCGTCAACTGCGTTGGTGCATGTGCACTCGGACCCATTGTCATCGTCGATGGTAAATACTCTGGCGAAATGAAGATTGAAGCAGTAAAACCACTTCTGGACGGCTGTAAGTAGTATACGGTTAAATTTGAGAAAGAGGAACAGGACATTGAAAAGGTTAAGTTCCATAACAGAGCTTGAAACATTCAGAGAATCAATTATCAAGAATTATGACCAAAAGAAACTTGTAGTTAATATCTGCGGTGGAACAGGGTGTCTGGCGCTTGGCTGTTCAGATGTTATCAAGGCTTTTACAGAGGAGATTGCTAACAATAAACTTGAAGAAAAAGTTGATATACGTGTAAGCGGTTGTCCCGGTTTCTGTGAACGAGGTACTATCCTAACTATCGAACCGCAGAACATATTTTACCAGCGTGTGAAACGGAAAGATGTGGCGGAGGTGGTGACAAAAACACTTGTGGAAGGACAGGTTATCGACCGTTTGTTGTATGCTGATCCAGCTACAGGTAAGCGTATTGTTCGAGAAGCTGAAGTACCTTTTTATACCAAACAGAAACGCCTTTTATTAGCACATAGTTCGCAGATTGATCCAGAGAGCATCGAGGATTATCTCCGTTTTGGTGGTTATGCCGCATTGGCAAAGGTAATCAATGGTATGAAGCCAGAGCAGGTGATTGATGAAGTAAAGGCGTCCGGTTTGCGGGGGCGTGGTGGTGGTGGTTTTCCCACTGGTAGGAAATGGGAAACAACCCGTCATGCTGAAGGCGAAATCAAATATGTTATCTGCAACTGTGATGAAGGCGATCCCGGTGCTTTTATGGATAGAAGTTTGATGGAGGGTAATCCCCATTCTGTCCTGGAAGGGATGGTTATCGGAGCATATGCCATCGGGTCACATGAAGGCTACATTTACATTCGTAACGAATATCCGCTAGCAGTGAAAAATGCCGCGACAGCTATCAAAGTAGCCGAAGAGCATGGACTACTTGGTAATAATATTCTAGGATCAGGTTTTGATTTCCGTATTAAGATCAGTCGCGGTGGGGGAGCATTTGTCTGCGGTGAATCAACAGCTTTAATGGCTTCTCTGGAAGGTAAGGTCGGAGAACCACGTGCTAAGTATATTCATACTTCGGAAAAAGGTCTTTGGGATAAACCGAGTAATCTAAATAATGTGGAAACATGGGCGAATATACCACTGATTATCAACAATGGCGCGAAATGGTTTGCTGGTATCGGCACGGTAGGCAGTAAAGGCACTAAGATCTTTTCACTCGTCGGTAAGGTACGGAATACCGGTCTGGTAGAAGTGCCGATGGGCATCACTCTGGGTGAGATTATTTTCAATATAGGCGGTGGAATTCCGGGAAATAAGAAATTCAAAGCAGTTCAAACCGGAGGACCGTCAGGTGGATTTATACCCGAAAAACTCCTCGACCTTCAGGTAGACTTTGATGAATTGACCAGAGTTGGTTCGATGATGGGCTCTGGCGCCATGATTGTCATGGATGAAAATAACTGTATGGTGGACATGGCAAAGTACTTCATTAACTTCTTACTTGGTGAATCTTGTGGTAAGTGTTTACCCTGCCGCGAAGGTCTAAAACAGATGCACCATATTCTGACTCGTATCACTGATGGCAAGGGCACCCTAGCAGACACAGAATTATTAGAAAGCTTAGCCAGGACGATGCTGGATACCAGCCTGTGCGGTCTGGGATATTCCGCACCCAATCCTGTCTTGACTTCGCTGCGCTACTTTAGAGATGAATGGCTGGCACATGTTAACGAGAAACGGTGCCCGGCGAAGGTCTGTAAAGCACTCATCACCTACAATATCACAGAGAAGTGCCCCAACTGTGGTCTCTGTGTAAAAGCCTGTCCGGAGAAAGCAATTACCCCGCAGGGAAAGAAAAAACCTGTCCTGCTCGACCAAAAGAAGTGCATTAAGTGCGGTAGTTGTTATGATGTCTGCAAACTTGATGCGGTACTAGTAAAGTGAGGATGAGACCGATGGTGAAATTGACCATTGACGGACGAAAAACTGAAGCTAAAGAAGGTGCAATGGTACTTGATGTTACCAGAGCACTTCATATTTTTATCCCGACACTCTGTGCGCACGAATCGGTATCAGCTTATGGGGCATGCCGACTCTGCATTGTGGACATCACGACTAAGAGTGGTCGTAATCGTCTGGTAACATCCTGTCTCTATCCGGTAGAAGATGAGCTTGTGGTCAGAACTAATACTCCACAGGTGATAGCACACCGTAAAATGTTGATACAATTATTGCTTGCTCGTTGTCCAGAATCAAAAGAGTTAAAAGACCTGGCAAATAAAATCGGAGTAAATAGTACACCATTTCCAATAGAAGACCCGGCAAAATATCACAATTGTGTCCTCTGTGCTCTGTGTACGCGTGCTTGTGCTGAGGTAGTCGGACAATCTGCTATCAGCCTTGTAAATCGTGGTGTTGAGCGTGAGATGGCAATCCCGTTCTTTGATAATTCCGATGCCTGTATTGGTTGTGGGACATGCTCATATATTTGCCCTACAGCTGCTATTACTATGACGGATAAAAAGGGTAAACGCCGCATTGAAATGCCGAATAATACAATAGAGTTTGAACTGGCGAAGTGTTCCGTATGCGGTCGGTACTGGTTACCGAAGAAACAAATTGCCTGGATGGCAAAGAAATCAGGCCAACCGCTTGAGTTTTTCGCAAAGTGTACGAGTTGTCGCGATTAGAACTATATCGTATTTATAAATTAGTATTGCATGGAACACAAAAGGAAATGGCTCGGAGTTATCCCCGAGCCATTCTGTTACAGTTATTCTAATAGAGCGATCACTACTTTAACATCTTTTGTTTCAGAGCCACATCTGACCATCGATACTTGAGATAGGAAGGTCCATTGTAGTAACCGACATTGAGCTCACCATTCCAATTCTTCACCCAAGGCCACCAGACAACATAGGCATATGGATTTGGTTTGGGTATCACCCAACATTGCTCGAGGACGTAAGGCATCAAATCAGCGTGGATTAGAGCTGCTTTGTCTTCATCCACACCAACCAATTCGAGCATTTGGGGAAGAATTTCGTTACAATGAGCATCATTAACAAAACTCATATTGTACTGACTTAAACCAGTGAAATTAAGCAGCTTTTGCCAGATAGCTGACGAAGCATAGTATATCATTTCGTCATAGTTCTTTGCTCTTATTCTGGCTGAATAGGTAGCATAATCCTTGGAATCCATATCGAGGGTTACTCCGATTTCAGCCCACATATCCTTCATAAAAGAGAGATAATCAATATAGGTAGGAGTGTTGTAAGTGAGTACCTTCACATGAAAACCGGTAGTATAGCCGGCGGTAGCGAGGAGCTGTTTGGCTTTGGTGATGTTATGGGAATATAGTTCCTGGACATTGGCGGGTAGCTTCTCCAGTGGAACGTAGGCATTAGCGTATTCCTTGGTATAGGCTATAGGCCACACGAGGATGACAGCTTTACCACCGTAGTATTCATCCTTGATTTTATTAAAATCAGTAGCTAAAGTTAGCGCCTGGCGGACTTCTTTCTTGCTGAACGGTGAATCTGCTTTATCCGTCCTCATGAAAATGACACCAGCCCCATCAGCTGTATACATCATGTGTTTGACATCCGGGTTCTCAACGAACTCCTTGACGTCATCATATTCACCACTGGTGCCATCGATTTTACCAACACGAAATGCAGACATGCGGGTAGCGGTATCGGTAATAATCAGGTACTTGATGCCCTCGAGGTAGGGTAGCTGGTCTCCTTTTCCGGGTCCGACAGGATTAGTTTTCCAGTAATTGGGATTTTTTATAAAGGTAGCTGAGCCGTTGGATACATAGTCGGTCATCATGAATGCGCCAGTGCCGATACTATTACGCCAGTCATTCATATTACCGAATTTTTCGAGGGCATCACGTGGCATAATTGTGGCGAAATCGGGGAACAGGGTTATGGCGTTTGCCCACTCAGAGGTTGGAACCTGGATGGTAAGTGTCCGCGTGGCTTCATCACCTGTAATAATAGTACCCTTAGATAAAGTTGGATATGTCATCCTGATGTAAGACCCAAGGTCGGTACACAATCGTTTCAAAGAGAAAACAACATCATCGACAGTTAACTCTCTACCGTTGCATGGTGGTTTGTTATGCCAGTAGACACCTTCGCGGATATGGAAGACCATTTTCCCTCTCTCGGATATGTCCCAGCTATCTGCCAAACCACCTGTCTTGAGTGACATCTTATTAATGCCGCCATGGATGAAGTCAGCTTCACTGGTGCCAGCAGGTCCCTTAGTCCAATCACCCTCCAATAACTCCTCATTGGTCAGGTGAAGTGTGGTAACGTAGGGGTGAGAACCGAAGGTTTCATCAAAGGCATTTACGTCGGCGGCCAGAGCAAGTGTGGCTACGCCACCATATTGCGGTTTCTCCGTACGCGTGGTGTCCTCTGGTTTCACTATTTCAGGTGTTTGACCTTCTGTCACCGTAGCCTTGATAATTGTCGTTTCCTTTTCCTCTTCTGTTTTTGATTCCGTACCACAGGACACCAAAAGCATTGCCACCACGGTAAGCATTGTCAGAAAGACCCAGAATCCCTTTTTCTTCATCTTGATTTCCTCCTTCATAGATTTTTTGTTTGTGAGTTAGTACTATCTTTCTGTTGCGGTGCTGTATTTGCCTGGTACTACGAAACCTTGCAGAAAAGAAATACGGCACGTGTATCCAAATAGTAGTCGTGTGCGAATATGCTATTACGTATTTATGAAATTGTCAAGATGCTAAATTGAAAATTTTACATTTGAACTCAGAATATTACTGAATTGAAAAGGAAAGGCTCGGCGTTTAAACGCCGAGCCTTTATCGTGAAAGTTGCTGCACTCTGTTTAATAAGTTATCTGTTCAGTATCTCCTTTTTCAGGTTCTGGTCACACCATCTATACTTGAGGTAAGAAGCTCCATTGTAGTAACCAATATTGAGTTCGCCGTTCCAGTTCTTCACCCAGGGCCACCAGAGCGTATAGGTATATGGGCTTGGTTTGGATATCTGGAAACACTGTTCGACTACATAAGGCACCAGTTCAGCATGATTTTTGGCCATTGCGTCTTCATCGACACCAATTAATTCCAGTGACCGGGCAAGGGCTTCATTACAGACAGGGTCGTTCACGTAACTCATGTTGTATTGGCTAAGCCCGGTAAAGTTCATCAGCTTATACCAGATAGCTGATGAACTATAGTACATCATGCTGTCATAATTCTTAGCTCTTATCCTGGCGGAATATGTGGCTAAATCCTTGGAATCAATAGTCATGGTGACGCCAATGTCAGCCCACATATCCTGGATCAAAGAGAGGTAATCGATATAGGTTGGAGTATTGTAAGTGAGTACCGATACATTAAAACCGGTAGTATAGCCAGCGGTAGCGAGGAGCTGTTTGGCTTTGGTGACATTGTGGGAATAGAGCTCCTGGACGTTAGCAGGTAGCTTCTCCAGAGGGACAAATGCGTCGGCATATTCCTTGGTGTAGCAGACAGGCCAGTTAAAGATAACGGCTTTGCCGCTGTAGTATTCGTCCTTGATCATGTTGAAGTCGATAGCCATGGTCAGAGCTTGGCGGACTTCCTTCTTGCTGAAGGGTAGATCCGCTTTATCCGTCCTCATGGATATGACCATACTAGAGTCCGATGTGTACACCATATGTTTGATATCCGGATTCTCCAGGAATTCCGCAATGTCATCATATTCACCACTGATGCCATCGACCTTGCCGGTGCGGAAGGCTGACATGGCGGTTGAGGTATCGGTGATAACCAGCCACTTAACACCCTCAAGGTATGGAAGCTGGTCACCCTTGCCGGGACCAATGGGGTTGGTCATCCAGTAGTTGGGATTTCGTACAAAGGTCATCGAGCCGGCGGACACGTAATCGGTCAGCATGAAAGGACCAGTACCGATACTGTTTTTCCAGTTATTCATGTCGCCGAATTGTTCTAGGGCATCTTTCGGCATGATGGTACAAAAATCGGGGAAAAGGGTAATCAGGTTTGCCCATTCACTGGCGGGGCATTTGAGAGTGACGGTGCGAGCGGTTGCATCACCTGTAATCTCGATGGTCTTACTCAGGGTAGGATAGGTCATCCTGATGTAAGCACCGGGATTGGTGCTCATCCTTTGAAAGGTATAAACGACATCGTCGACGGTCAGTTCTCTGCCGTTGCAGGGTGGTTTGTTATGCCAGTAGACACCTTGGCGGATGTGGAAAACTAAAGTGCCTTTTTCAGGCACTTCCCAGCTATCCGCGAGAGAACCTGTTTTGAGTGACATTTTATTGATGCCACCATGGATGAAATCAGCTTCATTTGCACCGGCGGGACCCTTGGTCCAGTCACCTTGCAACATCTCTTCATTAGTGAGTTTAAGAGAGTAGACATAGGGGTGAGAACCGAAGGCTTCGTCGAAAGCATTTTGATCGGCAGCCAGAACACCGACGCCTATGCCTCCATACTGTGGTTTTTCAGTACGTGATGTGTCCTCCGGTTTTATTACTTCCTGTACCTCCTTTTGTGTTATAGTCCCAACGACTTTAATTGTTTCCTTTGGTTTTTCCTCTGTTGGTTCTGTGCAGGACACCAAAAGCATTGCCACCACGGTAAGCAGTGTTAGAAAGACCCATAATACTTTTTTCCTCATTACTTTCACTCCTTTCTATTTAGCGAATTACCCTTTCTGTTTCTGATAATACCCTGCAGATACCTGAGAGCCAGTTTGAAATGAATCCAGTGCAATATGTGAAAACGATAATCGTTAGCGACTATGCTATTATTTATTTCCACAATTGTCAAGAGGGAGACTGAAAAATTTGATATGGGATTAGAATTGTCTTGAAATAAAAGAGAATGGCTCGAAGTTAATCTCCGAGCCATTTTTCTTACAGTTGTGCTATCGGATGTATTATTACTTGAGCATTTCCTTTTTCAGGTCCACATCTGACCATCTGTATTTGAGGTAGGAAGCTCCATTGTAGTAACCGACATTGAGTTCGCCGTTCCAGTTCTTCACCCAGGGCCACCAGACGACGTAAGTGTATGGGCTTGGTTTGGATATCTGGAAGCATTGCTCAACGACATAGGGCACGACGTCGGCGAAGTTTTTGGCAAGCGCGGCTTCGTCAACACCGATTAATTCCAGAGCCCGGGCAAGAGCCTCGTTACAATAAGCGTCATTCACATAGCTCATGTTGTACTGGCTAGCGCCGGCAAAGTTTTGCATCTTCATCCAGTTGCCGGACGAATTGTAGTAAATCATGCTGTCGTAATTCCGAGCTCTTACTCTGGCAGAATATGTGGCTAAATCCTTGGAATCAATAGTCATGGTAACACCGATGTCTGCCCACATATCTTTGATCAAAGAGAGGTAATCGATATAGGTTGGAGAGTTGTACGTGAGTATCGATACATTAAAACCAGATGCATGGCCAGCAGCGGCAAGAAGTGCCTTGGCTTTGATGACATTGTGGGAATACAGTTCCTGGACATTAGCTGGCATCTTATCCAGAGGAACAAAAGCCGCAGAGTATTCCTTGGAATAGCAGATAGGCCAGTTAAAGATGACGGCTTTGCCGCTGTAGAATTCATCCTTGATCATGTTGAAGTCGATAGCCATGGTCAGAGCCTGGCGGACTTCTTTCTTGCTGAAGGGTAGATCTGCTTTATCCGTCCTCATTGATATGACCATACTGTAGTCTAATGTATACACCATGGATTTAATATCCGGATTATCGAGGAACTCCTTGATATCATCATATTCGCCGCTGATGCCATCGACCTTACCGGTGCGGAAGGCTGACATGGCGGTTGAGGTATCCGTGATAATCAGGTGCTTGATGCCCTCCAGGTAAGGCAGCTGGTCGCCCTTGCCGAGACCGATAGGATTGGTTTTCCAGTAGTTGGGATTTCTAATATAAGTAATCGAACCACCGGACACGTAATCGGTCATCATGAAGGGACCGGTACCGATGCTGTTTTTCCAGTTATTCATGTCGCCGAATTGCTCCAGGGCGTCTTTCGGCATGATGGTACAAAAATCGGGGAAGAGGGTATACAAATTAGACCATTCACTGGCGGGACATTTGAGAGTCACCGTGCGGGCGGCTGCATCACCAGTAATCTCGATGGTCTTACTCAGGGTGGGGTAGGTCATCCTGATGTAGGCACCGGGATTGGTGCACATTCGTTTAAAGGTATAGACGACATCTTCGACGGTCAACTCTCTACCGTTACAGGGTGGTTTATTATGCCAGTAGACGCCTTCGCGGATGTGGAAGATAAAAGTGCCTTTTTCAGGTATCTCATAACTATCTGCGAGGGCGCCAGTCTTGAGGCTCATGGTGTTGATGCCGGGGAGGATGAAATCGGCTTCACCAGTACCAGCACCTCCCTTGGTCCAGTCACCTTCCATCATCTCCTCGTTAGTCAGATGGAGTGTCGTCACGTAGGGGTGAGAACCGAAGGCTTCATCGAAAGCATTTACATCGGCACCCAGAACGAGAGTAGCGATACCTCCATACCTCGGTTTTTCGCTCCGACTGGTATCTTCTGCTACTATTTCTCTCTGCTGGACCTGAGCTTCGGTCACAGTTCCTACGACTTTAATTGTTTCTTTTGTTTTTTCTTCTACGGGTTCGTTATCGCAGGACGTCAGAATCATTGCCACCACGGTAAGCAGTGTTAGAAAGACCCATAATACTTTTTTTCTCATTACTTTCAATACTCTTTCTTCATCTCTACTTCTATATGAAATGGTTATTCACAAGTAAAACTAATTTTATTTTCACATTTTGCACCTCCATGAGTGTCAATAATATTATCGATATCGATCTGCGGGTCAGATTACGTTTTAGGTTTTCTGAGAAGATTACCGGAGTAACGGCCGAGGCCGCCTCTAAGTCTGGGGTCGAGGAGGTCGCGCAGGGCGTCACCGAACATATTAGCGCCATAGACGACGATACTGAGGGCGAGGCCTGGGAAGATCGCCATCCAGGGAGCCTGAATCATATAGCGGCGGGCGCCCCCGCTGAGCATACCGCCCCAGCTGGGAGTAGGGGGAGGGATACCGTAGCCGAGGAAGCTGATACTGGCTTCGGCGAGGATAGCGCCGCCGAGGCCCATCGTAAACATGATAATGAGCGGGGCCATGATATTGGGGAGGATATGTTTTAAGAGGATCGACCAGGTAGGGGCGCCGATAGCCTTAGCGGCTTCGACGTAGAGGTTAGATTTGACGGCGATAACAGCGCTTCTAGCGAGGCGTGAGCCGCCGATACCGCCCTGGACACCGAGGATGATGATAATCTGGGCGACGCCACCGCCGATGATGGCGACGAAGGTGAGCATGACGAAGAGGCCTGGGAAGCAGACCCAGGCATCGACGAAGCGCTGGATAATGAGGTCGAATTTACCGCCGAGGAAGCCGGAGATGAGGCCGATGATGGTAGAGATAGCGGTACCGAGGGCGCTGGTGCCGAGGCCGACGAACATAGAGACTCTGGCGCCGAAGATGATACGGCTCATGAGGTCACGGCCGACATTATCGGTGCCCATCCAGTGGTCGGTGGACATACCCTCGAGTTTACCGCCGACGAAGGTCTCGTTGTAGCCGAAAGGGGCGAGCAAGTCAGCGGAGATACCGACGACGAGGAGGAGGATGACGATAATAGCGCCGACAGTGCCGAGTGGTTTTTCCTTGATGAATCTGTAGGCGAGGTCAGCGAAGAAGCCGCGTCTTTTTCTCCTTGACACGGAGCCAGCATATAGATCTTTAGTGTCTTCAGTCATATAAAATCACTCCCTCTAGCGATAGCGGATTCTGGGGTCTAACCAGGCGTAGGACAAATCGACCAGAAGAATCAGGATGAGTAAAACGGAAGCCATCATGAGGTTAATACCGGAGATGATGGCGTAATCTCTCTGCCCGATGGCATTGACCATGTACTGACCGATGCCAGGGAGGACGAAGATCTGCTCCATGATAGCGGAGCCGCCGATGAGGACAGGTACCTGACCGCCGACGATGGTGATGACAGGGATCATGGCATTTTTGAGGGCATGGCGGACGATGACAGCTCTCTCCTTGAGACCTTTGGCCCAGGCGGTTTTGATGTAGTCCTGGCGGAGGACTTCGAGCATCATGGTACGGGTCATTCTCATGGTAGAGCCGGCCATTTGGGTACCCATGATGATGCCTGGGATGATGAATTGGACGATATTCTTACCGAAGTCTTTACCGATAGGGATGTATTCGACGGGGGGGGTCCAGTTCCACCAGATAGAAGGGAGGACGAAGACGAGGGTACCGATCCAGAAGCCTGGGACGGCGATGCACATAATGGCGAAGCTACGGCTGATATAGTCACCGATGGTATCCTGGCGGATAGCGGAGTAGATACCGATGGGGAAAGCCACTAGCATAGCGGTGGTGAGGGCGATGATGCCGAGTTCCAGGGAGATGGGGATACGGGATAAGATTTCGTCAACGATGGGGCGTCTTGTCCAGAGTGACTCGCCGAGGTCCCCCTGGAGCATGCCATGGAAGCCGCCGTCCTTCTGGGGTAGAATACCCACCCAGCGAGCGTACTGGGTATAGACCGGGACATCCAGACCCAGTCTGGCTTCCAGCTCAGCCTTCATTTCCTCGTAGGTCAAGCCTTCTTCGGGAGGCATATCGCCGATCATGAGGTCGAGGATAGAGCCGGGTACGAAACGTACCATAAGGAAAGTGATGATGGTCACCAGGATGAGAGTGGGGATAATGAGCCCAAATCTCCTCATAATGTAAGAACGCATACCAACCTCCTGCAATCTAGAATGGCGAGTGAATTAGTGTAACTTGTAACTGGTTTGTGTATTCTTATCTGCTGTGTTGCGGTACGATCCATGAAATAATATATAATCCTGCATTACTTGCATGCTTTCTTTTATGATTTATATCACATAATGTTAAGAGAAATCCTTTTCAATAATTTAATCATTAAATATTCGCAAACGATTAATTATTTAAACTAATAGACCTGATATTAAGTGACTACGTAAAATACATTAGTAAGTAAATCACGTATGATCCTCAATCCTGATAATGCTATTATTATTTAGTAGGTTTGTCAAGTGTTAAATTAACTAATTTATGATAAAATTTACAAGCATTATTCGTTATTGATTTGTTGATATAAACATAATAACGGCAATTAAGATAAAATAATGCCGCATTATTGAAAATAGGAAATAAAAACAAGTGATTTAAGTCAATCACTGGCGGACAATAAATTATGGATAGTGTATGAAGAATTCTTCTATAAACCATGAGCATGAATGGAAAATACGCTTGACCTCAGATAGTACTGTCATCTATACTTCTCAAATGACGGGGTGTAGCGCAGTTGGTTTAGCGCGCAGCGTTTGGGACGCTGAGGTCGGAGGTTCAAATCCTCTCACCCCGATTTTTAATAGTACGGCTTTTTACATATAATAATTCCTGCTTCTTAAGATATTAGATGTTTATCTGTGTACGAGAAAAAGTAGAGCTATTCATCTTGATGATATAAAACAGATTAAAAATAATGGAAAAAAGTAAAAAGATTCGACACGTGGTAGTGATGGGTATCGGTAATATACTCCTGAAGGATGACGGAGTGGGAATACACACGATACAGAAATTGCAGGAAACTGGTTCCTTTCCTGAAGATATTGAGGTAGAAATTATTGATTGCGGTACAACATCGGATATCTCCGTTTTTCTAGATAGTTCTGTGAATAAGATTATTATTATCGATGCCGTACAGGCGCATGGTCAGCCCGGTGCCATTTATCGCTTAACTCCTGACGTATTTGAAAGTGAAAAGCAAGACATTACATCCCTGCATGATTTGAACTTAAAAGAAAGTATGATTTTCATGCGTTTGGCAGGAATTTTCCCGGAGGAAGTGATTATCATCGGAGTAGAGCCGGGAGACATTGGGATGGGCATGAATTTAACGACTGAAGTAGAATCAAAACTGCCGGAACTGATGTCCATTATTCACAGAGAAATTACCCTTTAGTTATCCTCACTAGCAAGGTTTTCATACTTAGAATATCTATGTAATATAAGGACCATACTTCGAACTTGACGATTGCACCTGGATACCTTAAATTTGGTGCTAAAGATGGGTAGTAAATAAAACAAGGAGAACACTCATGGCGGGTAAATATGGGTATGCTGGTAAAATTTTAAGGGTAGATTTATCCTCGGGGAAAACGACCACTGTCCCAACCCGTGACTATGCGGATAGGTTTCTAGGAGGAAGGGGGATTGCAGCTAAAATCTATTGGGATGAGGTCTCACCTGAGGTGAAAGCTCTAGAACCGGATAACCGCCTAATATTCATCACCGGACCACTGGCTGGTATTTCACCGGGAGTGGGAGCTGTCCGCTGGCTGGTCTGTGGTAAGTCTCCAGTCACTACGCCTGAACAGTTCAGTTACTGTAATTTAGGTGGTAGTTGGGGGACCGAACTTAAATTTGCTGGCTATGATGGGATAGTGGTTCACGGAAAATCACAGCGACCAGCCTATATATATATCAAAGAGGATAGCGTTGAAATAAGAGATGCCTCTACCCTGTGGGGTAAGAGTACCCTTGAGACACGCGAGATATTGAAACAACAACTCGGCAATCAGACCAGAGTCGTGGCTACCGGTCCCGCGGGTGAACACATGTCTACCATCGCTACAGTTTTAGCTGATAACGATGCCTCAGGATCAAGTGGTTTCGGTGCGGTAATGGGTTCAAAAAACCTCAAAGCGATTGCGGTGAGAGGAAGCGGGAAGATTACCACCGCTGGACGGGATAAACTTACAGAACTTACACGTCATATCCGTGCAATGCGCCGGACCTCACCACAGGGTGAGTCAATCTGGGGTAGAAGCGTGACTCCGGATAAGAAGAAACTGGATATTTGCCGCGGCTGCAGTCTGGGTTGTGAGCGGAATGTATACGAATCCAAAGAGGGCAGAAAGGGGAAATTTATTTGCGGGCAAGTGGGATTCTATTCAGGTAGAGCCGCGAGATATTACGGGGAAAAAGATTGGCAGGAAATCCCATTCCAGGCTGCAATGCTGGCAAACGATTACGGGCTCGACGTTTTCGCTATCGGTCCGATGATGGCATGGTTGTCGCGATGTAATCGCGCGGGTATTCTGACTGACGAAAACACAGGCATTCTATTATCACAGATGGGAAGTATTGAATTCCTTGAAACGCTTTTAAGGAAGCTTTCGTTCAGAGAAGGTTTTGGAGATGTACTGGCTGATGGCATCATACGCGCATCTGAACTGGTAGGCAAAGATTCGGATAAGCTCATCACTGACTATCTGACCAAAGGTGAACAGGGATTAGCATATGATCCGCGATATTTTATTACGACCGGGCTCTTGTATGCAATGGAGCCGAGACTCCCGATACAACAACTGCATGAAACATCCCGACTGGTCCTCGGGTGGTTATCATGGGTAAATAAATCCGGGCGTGCCTATTTGTCTACTGATGTCTGCCGTACCATCGCTAAAAAGTTCTGGGGAACAGAACTCGCTTTCGACCTCTCGACATATGAAGGAAAAGCTCTGACGGCAATTAATATACAGAATCGGGAGTACGTGAAGGAATGTTTGATTTTCTGCGACTGGATATTTCCGATAATGACCGTGGAGTTCTCTGAAGACCATGTAGGTGACCCATCGCTGGAGAGCCAGATTGTTTCAGCGGCTCTGGGTGAAGAGATAGATGAAAAAGGTTTGTATAAAATCGGAGAGAGGGTAGTAAATCTGCAAAGGGCTATCATCACCCGAGAAGCTAGAGGTAGCGATACGATTGCCGATTTCCACTTTACAGTTCCCCAGAGAGACGACCCGATGAATCCACGCGGGATAGCGCCAGGGAAAGATGGGGAGATAATCATCAGGAAAGGTGCCATACTTGATAGAGCAAAATTCGAGGAAATGAAACAAGAGTATTACCAGTTCAGGGGTTGGGATTCAGTAAGTGGTCTTCAGACAAGAGCCAAGCTTGAAGAACTAAACTTGAAAGATATCGCAGATGGGCTGGAGAAGCAGAAGCTGATAGCATAAAGAGAACTGATAATGATTACTTATATAATTGTAAGCTTTATTAGTGGCATCCTTTTTGGTGCTTTAGACGGTTTGATTAATGCCAATCCTTTTGCTCAGAAACTTAACGAAGTTTATAGACCGATCACCAAAACATCCTTAAATATCCCTGTTGGAGTTGTAATTGATCTTGTCTATGGATTTGCTATGGCAGGAATATTCCTGCTCCTTTACGAAAGTCTTCCTGGTGAAATAGGTTTGGTGAAAGGAATAAGCTACGCTTTCCTGGCATGGTTTTTCCGTGTCGTTATGTCTGTAGCGTCAAATTGGATGATGTTTAAAGTACCCGCTAAAACATTACTTTATATGCTTTTAACTGGATTAGGTGAAATGTTTATACTTGGTATACTTTATGGGCTATTCCTGGAGCCCTGGACATAAAAAGCGCTACGGTTTTCTACTTCAATCCGCGGTATGCCTCAATATAAACAAAAAACTCATCCAGTGCTTTCAAACAATATATTTTGTCGCATACTGTACTTTCATTGACAGATTAACTTGCCGGGCGTATAGTTTCCGCAGAATACTGCAGCCTTGAGGGTATTGTTGAGAAAGGGAGGTTTCGACCGTGTCTACTCAGACTATCTTGGGATACGCAGCAAAAGCGGTGGGACAAGCACTCGAACCGTTTACTTATGAGCCACCAAAACTTGGAGAGCATGATGTACGGGTTTCTGTCACACACTGTGGTCTTTGTTTTACGGATATACATGGTATCGACAATTATTATGGAGTAGTCACCTATCCCTTTGTACCTGGACATGAGATAGTAGGATATGTATCAGAAGTTGGCAAAACTCCATCGGGATTGAAGATCGGCGACCGTGTAGGTATTGGCTGGCTGGGACGGTCCTGCGGGGAGTGCGAGTGGTGCAAGAGTGGTGAAGAGCAATTATGCATTGACATTGTGCAAGATGGGACATGGGTACCCTACGGGGGATTCTCGTCATCTGTTGTTGTGGACAGTCGCTTTGCATACCTTATACCTGACACCATGTCATCGGAAGTAGCTGCCGTACTCATGTGCGCTGGAATTACTGTGTACAATCCGCTCCGATTATATGCTAAGCAGAATACGCAGAAGATTGGCATCATTGGCATAGGCGGACTGGGTCATCTCGCTATCCAGTTTGCGCACTCCCTTGGCTATGAAGTAACAGTCATTTCATCCTCACCGGCGAAGAAAGAGGAGGCGCTGGCTTTTGGCGCTGACTACTTTGTGGTCTCGGATGATGTAGCTAGCTTCAGGAAGCTCGAATTTAACTTCGATCGCATGTTATGCACTGCTCACGGAGAGATCAACTGGGAATGGTTATTAACAATCTTGAAGAAACGAGGTAAGCTGGTGCTGATCGGCTTCCCGGATGTGGCGTTCAATTCGACTGATCTTGTAGTACACGAACTTTCGATTACAGGCTCCTTCCTCGGCAACCGGGCTACCATGAGAGAGATGCTTTCTTTCGCACAAACGCATGGCATAAAACCCTGGATCGAATTGATGCCCATGTCCAAGGTAAACGAGGCAATTGAAAAGTTGAAACAAAATAAAGCCCGCTACCGGATCGTCCTTGTTAATGATGTAGGCGGTACAGGTGGCTAATTCGTAGTAATAGGAAGCCTATAAAATTTATCTACTACTAGTTGTGTTATATTACCTACGTTAACTTGTCTTCGGTGGAGTTTTAGGCGCTGATTTAGTTATGATCGGCGATTTCTTTTCCCCAGTATCTGATTTTGGTGCAGATGTCTTATCAGCAGGCTCCGTTTTAGGTGCGGTAGTTTTTTCTGCGGTTATGGGCTTTTCTGCTTTTGGCGCGGATTTTTTCTGTTCAGATGTGGCTTCCGCTTTGGGTGTTTCTTTTGCATCCTTCTTTTTTGGTTCTGGCGGTTTGATACCCAGTCGCACTGCGGAATGGTCGCGCCCCTGATAGAAGTTCAACCAGGATGAGGTATGTAAAAACTCCCAATTATTCGGCGGCACGATATAGTCGCCGATGGATTCCTCTTCGTGATGCCCCTTCAAACGGTCGTAAGCCCTCACCCATATGCACTTTCGTTCCTTGGGATAAACCTCGCACCAGCCATCGAGACTGCCGCCGCAGGGACCATTTCTCTGGTTCTTAGGACATTGCGAGATAGGACAAAGGAAAGCGACGTCGAATAAGCCGCAGTCACCGCAGTTCTGGCAGTCGAAAAGCACCACTTTGGCGATGTGTTCGGCATCCTCGAAGATATGCTTAGGTGTACGGGTACCATCGATACCTCTCGCAATGGGTCTGAACGACTTAAAAACGATGCTATCAGGATTAAAGATGGTAGCATGAGCCGCTCGTGAGAGGAGATACACCGGCGGATGTGCTGCTTTGGCGGTCCTAGCGGCTGGTTTATTTGTATTCAGTCCGGTTTTCTCATCCTTCTCAAAAAAGTAAAAACCATCTTTCTGCGGGAAATCGAACTCAGGCAAGAAATCGCGCCATTTCGGTGCCCATTCCTCACCCTTAGTGACAATGTAGTCGATCATTTCATAAGTAGCACCGTGTCCGCCAATGTGCGCTCCAGCAAAACCCATTCCTTTGGCAAAAGCATACATCTTGGCAGCGCGGTCCAATCGTGTCTGACGCCCTTTGTCTTTGGCACCACGCTCTTCATCTAATTTTGCCAGTAATTTATCCGTGACCACACAACCTGGAATCTCGCCGGCATTCATGACACGGGCGGCGCCATAAGGCAGAAGGTAGATATTAACGAAAACAGGAATATTGTAGTTATGAAACTTCAACCATGTCAGGACCTCATGGTATTTACGGGCGTCATATCCCACCTGTGTGATGATGAACTTTGCACCGGCTTCAATTTTCTTTTTGAGTTTGAAATATTGTCCCATCAGCTCTGCTTCGACGGCTTTAAATGGGGAGACAGCGGCGCCGGCAAAGAAATCCGTTGGTGCTAACCTGGTCTTCTTTCCTCCCGATTCTTGTTCCATACCCTGATTCATTTTTTCTACGAGCTGTAAACCCTGAACGGAGTCGAGATCAAAGACAGGTTTTGGTCGACTGTTGAAGCCGCTTGTGGCAGGGTAATCGCCCGTGAGCATCAGGAGATTACGCACACCTAGCGCCGCAAGTCCGTACAGAAGGCTCTCACATTGATTGCGGTTCTTGTCGCGGAACGCCAGATGCACCAGTGGCTCAATCCCCAGTTTCTTGATTTCAGTACAAAGGATTTCCGTAGAGATGGCAGGATTGCCACCGGGATTATCAGTGACACTCATAGCGTGGACTTTACCTCTGCGGGCGGCACGTCGGGCATTTTCGATAAGTTCTTCCTGTTGCATTTCGAACGCACCACGCCCTGGAATCTGCTCCCAGGTAACTGCAAAGATATCGGGACTCAATATAGCTTCTTTCAGCGAATTAGCACTTACCTGCAGGCGGTCCTTCAATTTTTCCTTTAACCGGGAAATGGGTTCTGCGAGTTGGGTAGCCGCGTTACGTTCATCACCAGCGAGTGATATGTACTCATCCGCTTCCATTTGCATGCCTTCTTCCATGCTTAGGGCACGTTTTGCCGGGTCTTTAGGATTGATATCTACAATAAGAAGCGGAATATTTTTCGTTATCCAGCCTTCTCGTATCTTTCGTTGCAGTTCGAAAGTAGCACCACGTGGTTCCAGATAACCCAGAGCGATGATTTCTGGCAATTCTTTACGTGCTATATCCAATCCTTCTTGTGCCGTGGTAGCATGAATTATTTCAGGGTTACCTTCTATGGCACGCTTGATCATATCAAGGAGTTCAGTCCCACTACTAATAACGAGGATTTTTTCATCTTTTTTGTTCTGTGGCATATTACCCTTCTTTCCTGCAACTCCGGTTGCTAGCTCTCCGGCTCCAGCATGAGCAGTTTTTTTAACTGGTCAATACGTTTTAACATTTCTTCGGTCTGTTCTGCAACTTCGGTAAGGTTCATAGCGCCTGCCCTAGCTCTCTGGAGTACGCCGGTGATGGTGTTTTTTAATTCTACAGCATCAATCGGACGCCAAAGATATCCCTTGATATTATGACTGAAACCGTCACTCCAACGCCAGCCTTTACGCGAGTATTCTTCGGGACGGACATCAACTATCAGAACGGGGATATTTCTTGTAGTTTGGTTTTCTGCAAGTTTGTTGGCAATCTGGCGTGAGGCACCGCGTGGTTTCAAATAACCTAATATTATTACGTCCGGTATTTCTGTGTTTGCCTTTTTCAATCCATCTTCTGCTGTCGATGCACAGGTAGCTAAAAAAGAGCCTTCGAAAACCTTCTTTGTCATCTCAATAAAGCTGGTTTCACAATCGATAATAAGAATATGAGGTGTTTTTTCCACAAATCACTTCCCAGAGTATATCAGATTACACCTACTATTGAGAAGGATTTAGTAGATTATTTCAAGCGCATATGTTACTGTCTCTTAGTACGCAATTTCAGTGAGAGTTGGGAGAATAAACCACTTATCGAATATAAGCTCGATCTAACAAATATCTGAGAAATTTGTCCCGTCAAATTAGGTAGGAATAGTTAGAAATGTGTGGCTATCTTGCCTTACTCTTGCAGAATTTGGAATGTAACCAGTTTACATATATAAGGATTTGTCATAATTGGAGACAGAACTGTGGTTGAAACCAAGATACTCTACAAACTGCTGTAGCCGTAAGTCACTCTCTTCTACAAGAGCACGTACAGTACCGATACCGCAACTCATACAACTCTTAAATATAGCTTCTATTAGTTTTTCTCCGATACCGAGTCGACGGTAATCATCGTGGACAACAATACCCTGAATAACACATATTTTGTTCAGTGGGATACCGACATGAAGCAGATGGGCTAGATTAAAACCTACCACTTGTCCATCGACCTCGGCTACAAAACAGAGACTGGTGGGAATTCCTGTATTTAAAATATCGAGGTCTTCGGGTGAAATGAGGTTCCATGCCAGACGAAAAACAGCCTCATAGTCAGTCTTTTTTATTGGCCTTATCGAGATATTAGCTTCATTAGTATCCATGTTAGCACCTTCAGGTATAGCATTCGTTTGCCTACACTTCAAGAATTGGTATTCTACTTGTTAAGGAGCTGTTTTATCTATGAATTTGGATGTATTGCTTTAGCGTTTATTTCTTTTTCAGTGTTGCCGCTACCTGTTTTAACAGAGCATCAGGACTAACTGGCTTATCGATGTAGCCTTCCGCTTCAAGTTCAAATCCAGCGCTGACCGGGATATTTGTTTCACCTCGATGTTGTGCAAAGCTGGTTAGTATTACGACGGGAATTTTTGCTAGAGTCTTATCCTCTTTAAGTTGTTTACAGACGTGGAATCCATCATTGGTAGGCATAATAATGTCGAGCAGGATGAGGTCCGGTTTCTCTTCCTGGGCTTTTTTCAGACCAGCATCACTGTCGTAGGCGATTATGACCTTATATTTACTTTCCAGTACAGTTTTGGTTGCTTCTACAAAAACCGTGTCATCATCAATGAGTAAAATTTTTGCTACTTCTGCCATTACTTGCCTCCTCTTGTAATCGTCAGACTGGTGGCGCCTGTAGACATTCTTTCCAGTAACGCCTTCTCAACCCTTTGCAGGAGGACCGGTAGAAAAATCGGCTTATTTACATAATTATCAATAGCTAGGTCGGATTCGGGTTCCAGTTTAAAACACCGCCGACTGCTATCGTCTCTGACGGCGCTCAAAATAATTATAGGAAATTTCCGTGGGCTTGTGTCCTTCTGATCAGTTGCAATTGGAGTGAATTCATCTATATGTTCATCAGTAAGATTCCGGAAAAGCTCAAAGTTTTTAATAATTTCTTTTGTTGTGTAAGTCAATTTTGCTCCCGTCGATTGTTACTTATCTATTCCCAATTGCATTACGAGGAAATTTCTAATGTCTAGCAGATGATACTACTAGTAGAAAAAAGAGTCAATAGCTTTCGATATGAAAATGGCGTTTTTCAGCAAGGTATCGAGCATCTGAGTATATACACATATTAATATCGAATTACTTGTGCTATCTATGTTCTATTGTAGGTATATAGTTTGACTAGGATGAGTCTTAGCATACTCACGTGGTATAATTGACGTAGACATGAACAGGATATCAGTTTTTTTAGCGGAAGACCATGCTGTAGTAAGGGAAGGCTTAGCTGAACTAATACGCCGTGAAGCGGACATAGAAATAGTTGGCGAAGCCGGTGATGGCGAAGAAACAGTACGGTTGGTAAAACAACTCAAACCGGATATTGTACTGATGGATATCGCCATGCCGGGTCTGAATGGTATTGAAGCGACACGGCAAATAAAAGAAACTTTACCGCAAACCAGGATTTTAGTTCTGACAGCTTACGATAATCCAGAATTTATCTCGGCAATGATTGAGGCGGGTGCAGTCGGTTATTTGCTTAAAAACGTTCGTGGTAAAGAACTAACTCATGCTATCCGTAGTGCTTATGAGGGTGAATCAGTCCTTCATCCTGCAGTCGCTAAAGTGGTATTTTCCCAGTTAAGAAATCCACAAGTGCGCCCCCAACACGAAAAGCCAGATGTCCTAAGTGAAAGGGAATTGCAGGTCTTGCGGAAGGGGGCAGAGGGGCTGAGCAATAAACAAATTGCAACCCTTCTTAATATTGGGCCAAGAACAGTACAGACTCATTGGCGCAACATCTTTGATAAACTTGGCGTATACTCTCGTACAGAAGCTATTGTATATTGCCTGAAAAAAGGCTGGTTGAACTTGAACGGGGAGGAAAGTCCACACGAATGAAGCGGCTGGCAGTGGAACTCCACAAGCCTCTCTTCTGGTTGATTCTCCTCTGCTTTCTCGGTGGTGTTTTTCTACACTATTCCGAATTCATTTTCCCCTCCTTTGAAGGTCTTGATACTTTCCTTGGATTACAGCGTCATAGTGTCGAACGCCTCATTTTCCTGGCATTAGTTATTTTTGCCGGCGTATTGTATGGATTTGGCAGGGCCATGGTATACCTCATTACCGTTACTCTGACCATGATTCCCCGGTTATTTCTGGATACTCAATTCCTTGCCGATTCCATTTACGAGACCATTACAATAATATTAGCGGGTGTAGGATTTAACTGGTGGTTTGAATTACACCGCCGTGAAGTAAGCCGACGAGAACAGTCCTTGCTGAAGCTAGACTCCATCCGACAGGAGCTTGAATCCCATATTGAAACAATACGTGAGAACGAGAGACGTCTTTCTGTCCTTCATTCCATCAACACATCAATTAATCAATATGGTAGCCTAGCTGACATCCTGAGCATTGCGGCAGAGAAAATCTTAGAAGCTGTTACTACTGATGGAGTTCTGATCTATCTCATTAACCGATCGACTCATATGCTCGAATTAAAACAATATCGTGGTGTGTCTCAGCAATTTGCGAGTGGTGTTGACCAACTGGAAATCGGGGAAGGTTTCAATGGATGGGTAGTACGTAGTGGGAAACCAGCCTTGATAGAGGATTCGGCAAGTGACCCGCGTTTGTCGCGTGATGTCGTAAGGCAAGAGGGCATTGGCTCACAGTTTATCGTGCCTTTAATGGCACGGGAAGAGGTCATTGGTACACTATGTATTCTATCCCGTTCTAAAAAGAAATTTTCCGCACAAGAAGAGCAGTTGCTTATTCTCATCGGAGCAGAATTGGGAGTTGCCATGGAGCGGGCTTCTCTATCTGAAGAAAACGAACGTGTTGGGAGACGCTACCGGGAATTATTCATTAGAGCACATGATGCCATCTGGATGCAGGACCTTGAGGGTAGAATTCTGGTGGCGAATCAGGCGGCAGCTGATTTGACCGGCTATGGAGGTGAAGAAGCTCCTCGGGGAACCAGTGTAACCCGCTTTCTGGCACCTCAAGCTCTAGAACTGGCACGCGAAGTACGTCGTAAACTGCTATCTGGTATCGAGGTAGAACAACCGTATGAACAAAGGGTTATGAGAAAAGATGGTACTGAAGCCATCATTATGCTGACCACATCGATAGTAATGGATGAGAATGGGAAACCCATTTTTCAGCACATTTCCCGCGATATGACGCGTGAGAGACGACTGGCGGAGAATCTACACCTATATGCAAGGCAAATCACACATGCCCAAGAGGAAGAGCGGAAGCGTGTGGCACGAGAGTTGCACGATGATTCAATGCAGGCACTGAGTATTCTATCACGAAGAGTTGACGATCTTATCTCCACACAACCCAGAAGATCGAAAACTATAAAACCATTAGAAGAAATTCGCTCTGAAGTTGATAATATACTGGCACGTATTCGACTTTTTGCCCAGGATCTTCGCCCGCCAACTCTTGAATATCTGGGATTGATACCGGCGGTACGAGAACTGATTTCTCAGGTCAGACAGCCGACTGATATACAAGCAGACCTGAGCATCGAAGGTGAGGAGCGCCATTTTATGCCGGAAGATGAACTGCTTATCTATCGAATTATTCAGGAATCTTTGAGAAATGCCTGGCGACATGCGGATGCGAAACAGGTGCATGTTACAATTCGTTTTAATACTAGGGACGCCACTGTTACTGTGATAGATGATGGTAAAGGTTTTGTCATCGGTGAGAATCTGCGTTTTGTACAAGCAGGGAAAATCGGACTGGCGGGGATGCAGGAGCGCGCTGATTTACTTGGCGGTACATTATCTGTACAGTCGAAACCAGGACAGGGGACAACAGTCACTCTGGTTGCACCCGGTGATCGCTGGAAGGTAAAAGTGTAGAGTTCCTATGTACAATAGTCTACCTCTAATAGTACAATAGGCTACTATGACTACAGAATTCCGAAAATTACCAAGTGTCGACCAGCTCCTCTCTCATACCCTTATTAGCCAGTTGTCTGCCAGTTATCCCAGCGTTCTTCTCACCAATCTAATTCGCAAGCAACTGGAAGAGACGCGGCAGGCGATTGCAAAGGGTAGCAAATGTCCGCCGGTGGATGAGATTGCGGAAGCTGTAGTCCGTCGTGTGTATAACTATACCACTACCAGTTTACAGACTGTGATCAATGCTACTGGCGTGATTCTGCATACTAATCTTGGAAGAGCACCATTGAGTCAGGCAGCCATTGATACCATGCGTGAAATTTCAACGGGATTCAGTAATCTGGAGTTTGATATCGCTAGTGGCGGACGTGGTTCACGACAGACTCATGTAGAGCATCTGCTCTGTGAAGTGACTGGTGCTGAAGCAGGCTTAGTGGTCAATAATAATGCCGCGGCGGTGCTTCTGGGTTTGAGCGCACACGCAAAACGTAAGGAAATCATCGTTTCGCGGGGGCAAGCGGTGGAGATAGGTGATAGCTTCCGCATTCCAGATGTAATGAGACAGAGCGGTGCAAAATTGGTCGAGGTAGGCACAACCAACTGTACTTATGCTACTGATTACGAACAGGCAATTACGCCTTCCACAGCGGCGTTATTACGTGTCCACTCCAGTAATTTCAAGGTGATCGGTTTCACGAGTGAAGTGACCATAGAAGAATTGGTGGCTACAGCTAATAAGCACGACTTGCCGGTCTTCGACGACCTGGGGAGTGGTTGTTTTCTGGATACAACTGCTTTTGGACTGGCGGCCGAGCCTATGGTGCAGAAGAGCATTGCAACTGGGGTGGCACTGGCTTTCTTTTCTGGAGATAAACTGGTGGGTGGACCACAGGCGGGAATCATTGTTGGCAAGAAACAATATGTAGATAAACTGCGGCGACATCCTCTAGCACGAGCCGTACGCATTGACAAAATACGACTGGCCGGCTTGATTGCGACTCTTATTCACTATGTCAGAGGAGAAGCCGCGGAGAAAATACCTGTCTGGCGGATGGTTTCAATGTCGGTGGCTGAGATAGAAAAACGAGCATGTATCTGGGTACAGGCTACTAACGGCATGGGGATTATCAGTGATGGTGAAAGTATGGTAGGTGGGGGCAGTCTCCCTGGCGGTACATTACCGACCAAACTAGTTGTCATCGGACAGGGTGGGAAGAAGGTGTCTTCGCAGGTTCTCAGGTTGAGTCAGACATTAAGAGAGTGGCAGGTTCCTATCATTGGCAGGATTCAGGACAACTACTTATTACTTGACCCGCGCTCGGTTTTACCTGAAGAAGACAATACCGTCTGCAAAGCCTTGAAAGAACTCTGCAAATAATTTACTTTCAGGTCTCGATAAATAAGCAATACGCTGTAGTGACAGGAAGGAGTACCACCTGTGTTTGTCCTGGGTACAGCAGGTCACATCGACCACGGTAAATCAGCATTAGTGCAAGCGCTGACAGGTATCGACCCCGACCGCCTGGCAGAAGAAAAAGAAAGAGGTATGACTATTGACCTCGGCTTTGCCTGGTTAAAATTACCAAGCGGTCAGGAAATTGGAATCGTCGATGTCCCGGGTCATGAACGTTTTGTCCGTCACATGCTGGCGGGTTCGGGTGGTATCGATATTGCCCTGCTGGTGATTGCCGCCAATGAGGGTGTTATGCCGCAGACTCGCGAACATGTGGCTATTCTTAACTTGTTGGGTGTATCGCGTGGTGTTGTGGCGTTGACCAAGAAAGACCTTGTCGATGAAGAATGGTTGGATCTCGTCAAGGTGGAGGTCGAGGAGCTACTTACAGACACCACCCTGGCAGGCGCTCCGATAATACCAG
>Ga0214474_1000182_pt1 | contig 32385 bp, 25 predicted proteins | sample RVTome_2_FD_187335 | JGI IMG/M metagenome (GOLD analysis project Ga0214474, IMG submission 187335) | Soil microbial communities from uranium-contaminated site in the Upper Colorado River Basin, Wyoming, United States - RVT95D214 HiSeq ... | reverse complement strand
AACCGGCACTTGAACGATTTCGTGTTCACCGTGTCGCACGACCTGAAGGCACCCTTGCGGGCGATCCAGGGCTACGCCGACGCGCTGCTGGAGGATCAAGCGCAAAAGCTCGACCCGGACGGCCGGGCCAATATCGAGCGGATCGCCATCGCCAGCCAGCGCTTGGATGAAATGATCCAGGACCTGCTCGCGTTCAGCCGGATTTCGAGCGAGCAAATAACCATGGAACCGGTGTATTTGGAAACATTGGTCAAGGAGGTGATCGACCGGCTCCCGCCGGAAGCGACGGCCAAGAACGCGGTGTTCACAGTCGATCCCGGCCTGCCGACCGTGATCGTCCACCGGCCGATAATAGAACAGATCCTCGATAACCTCGTTTTGAACGCGGTCACCTATGTCAAACCGGGCGTCCGTCCGGAGGTCAAGATCTGGGTTGAAGACCATGGCGCATGGACATATTTGTTCGTCAAGGACAACGGCATCGGCATCGCGGCCGAGGATCAGGAACGGATATTCAAGGTTTTTGAACGTCTTCACGGCTTCGAATCCTATCCCGGAACCGGGGTCGGCCTGGCGATCGTGAAAAAGGGCGTCGAGCGCATGAGCGGTAAACTCGGCGTCATTTCCAAGCTGGACCAGGGCAGCACGTTCTGGGTCGCGCTGCCCCTGGGTATCGTCGCGAAAAATTAGGCGGGGAACGACCGAGGTGTTTACTCTTTCTTGGCTTCTTTGAGGTAACGGTATATCTGACGCGGGGAAAGCCCCAGCGCTGCGCTGGTCTGATTTATATCCTGGTTAAGGGATAGAAAATATTCGTACACCAGCCGGATCCGGTATTTTTTCACTCTATCTTCGATGGAATACTCGTTTCCCGGCGCGGATTTAAGCTCGCTGATCTCGATCTTGTCCCCGTGGCTGGAATAAAAAGCGTTCCTTAATATCCCTTCCAATTCGCGGACATTACCGGGATAATTATAAGCCATTAATTTTATCATGGATTCCTCGGATATGCCGGAAATAAACCGGACATAACTGTCCTGGAATTTGGCGAGAAAATGGTCGATCAGAGGTTTTATGTCTTGTTTTCTTTCCCTTAAGGGCGGGATCTCGATCGCGGGCGAGTTGATCCGGTAGTATAGGTCCTCGCGGAATTTCTTGTCCCGGACCATCTGCTCGAGGTTGCAGTTCGTCGCGAAGACGAAACGGACGTCGATTTTCTTCGCTTCGTTGCCGCCCAGGGGCACGATGTTCCGGTCTTCGATGACCCTCAGCAGTTTCGCCTGGATCTGGAGCGGTAAATCGCCGATCTCGTCGAAGAAAAGCGTTCCGCCCGAGGCAAATTCGATCTTGCCGGACCGGTCGAAACGGGCGTCGGTGAACGCCCCTTTCTTGTAACCGAACAGCTCCGATTCGAAAAGCGTTTCGGGGATCGCACCGCAGTTGACCGCCACGAACCGGGCGCTTACCCGCGGACTCGCGTTATGGATGGCGGAGGCCAGAAGCTCCTTGCCGGTTCCGCTCTCGCCGAGGATCAGGATGTTGACATCCTGAACGGCTAGCATTTCCGCGGTTTTTTTGATCTTATCGAGCCCGATGATGTCGTCGAAAATGTAGGGCGCCAGGGCCGATTTCAGTTTGCCGCTTTTTTTCAATTCATCTTCCAGGGGTTCGAAAAGGAAAAGGAACATTTGCTTGTATTCTTTCCGGGTCGTGAGAAAGGACCGTCGGGCCTTCTGCGAATAGATAAGTTCGTTGGCCAGTCTTTTCTCGTTGAATATATTCGTATCAAAAAAAGTCGCCAAGTCGTCGCCGATGACGGTTTTCAGCGTATCGGTCGCGATCAAATTGGCATACCGAACCACACCGGTTTTTTCGACCAGCACGACGCCGGTCGGGATCATGCCGAAAAGGGAAACGATTTCCTCGTGCATCGATTCCACGGCCAGCTCGGCCGCGATTTTCTCCCGGTGTTCGCGGTATAATTTCAGCGCGGCCAGGACCACGGGGACGATCCGGACATAGTGCTTTGGGGACTTGATCAGGTAATCGTCAAGCCCCTTTTTCATGGCCTCGACCGCGACCTCCTGGGTGCCTGTACCGGTGAACATGATGACCGGGCAATCGGGATATTTCGCCTTGATTCTTTCCAGAATTTTAAGCCCGGTCGTCCACCGCAGCTGGTAGTCGGTTATCACCAGGTCAAATTCACCTTGCGCGAGTGCTTCCGTGAAACCCGTTTCATCAATGATCTCATGCGTCTGGGCTTCCATTCCCTTCCGGAGTTCCCGGATCACAAGGGTCCGGTCGTCCGGATTATCGTCGATGATCAATGCTTTGATATTCATAGTCCTTCAATAATTTATACGGATAACCGCCGTTGTCAAGCGGATATGTAAAACCGCGATCAATGAAATTTTTCATCGGTTCACCTATTTTCATTGTAGCTCCAGTCAATATTATTTATTGCAATATCCGTGCCTACTAAAATGATGCGGGATTACGGCGGTTTTCGTGCGATATCGGACATTATCTGTCATACATCGGACACCAGACGACAAAATATTCATTGTATATCGGTGTTTATTAGATTTTAAGGCGTAGGTTGGTTCTCCGTTCCGGACCGGAATGCGTCGTATCAAGACATTGAATTGGCATAAATAGTCATTGATAGAGTGTTTCCGCCGATTTATCGGTCAAAAAATCAGGCACAATATGTGCATATTATAGATACATGAGCCGTGGCTTCCGGGCCGCGGAATTAAAAAGAATATTAATCAACCAGAAGGAGTACATAATTTAATTGAGGAAGGGAGGTAATCGGGGTGAAAGAAAGGGTGATGAACTCCGGCACAAGGAGCATCAAGATCTCAGAAGCCTTGATGTCCGCAAACGGACCGGAGGATGTTTTCAAAAGGAACTACAAAGCTTCTGAGGAAAGTGATATATCATGTCTCTAAATAAAAATCATCTCGCAATCGGCGCACAGTTTGCGCGCCTTCTCGGCGCGACGCTGATCGCTGCTTTTCTGATTGTACCCGGCACTGCTCTTGCTCAGCAGTGGATACTAAACGGGATCCCTGTCTGTACGGCGAACAACGCCCAGACTACCCCGGCGATCGCCAGCGACGGCAGCGGCGGTTCCATAATCGTCTGGCAGGACAATCGCAGCGGCAACTACAACATCTACGCGCAGCGGGTGAATGCGGACGGCGCGGTGCAGTGGACGACCAACGGCGTGGTCATATGCACGGCGGACAGTAACCAACTGCAACCCCAGATCGTCAGCGACGGCAGCGGCGGCGCCATAATCGCCTGGCAGGACTATCGTAACAACAACTACGACGTCTACGCGCAGCGCGTGAATTCGAGCGGCGCGGTGCTGTGGACCGCAAATGGCGTCCCCATCTGCACAGCAGCGTTTGACCAGTTTGGCGTGGCGATGATCAGCGACGGACTCGGCGGCGCGATTCTCACCTGGGAGGACAATCGCAGCAACGTCGTGGACTGCCCTGACATCTACGCGCAGCGGGTTAACACGAGCGGCGTAGCCCTGTGGACGGCAAATGGCGTCTCCATCTGCAACGAAGCGAGCGCGCAGCACGGCCCCAGGTTGGTCAGCGACAACTATGGCGGTGCCTTTATCACCTGGTATGACCAACGCGCCGGCGATTACGACATCTACACGCAGCGGATAGCTGCGGGCGGCGCAGTGCAGTGGACGACCAACGGCGTGGCAACCTGCACCATGGCCACGGACCAGCTCAAACCCGACATCTGCAGCGACGGAGCAGACGGCGTCATTATCACCTGGCATGACTATCGCGCCACCACTGATTTCAACATCTACGCGCAGCGGCAAGGTCCAAGCGGCGCAATCGTGTGGGCGGTAGACGGCGTCGTTATGAACAATAATGTAGGATATGACCAGATCAACCCCAGGATTGTCAGCGACGGAGTGGGCGGCGCCATAGTCGTCTGGCAGGATTATGTCACCGGCACCACTTCCGACCTCTACGCTCAGCGGGTGGCCGCGGCCGGTGCGGTCCAGTGGACGGCGACGGGCGTGATCATCTGTACCGCGGCTGGTAACCAGATTGAACCTCAGATTGCCATTGACGGAAACCACGGCGCCTTTCTCACCTGGGAAGACCAGCGTGATACCGCCGATTTTGACATCTATGCCCAGCGCGTAGCGGCAAATGCCGCGATAAACTGGCCGGCAACTGGTTACCCGATCTGCGCGGCGGATAGCGACCAAGCCAAACCTGCGATGGTCAGCGACGGCAACTTCGGCGCCGTTGTCGCCTGGCAGGACTATCGAAACGGCAACTACAACATCTACGCGCAGGGATTAGACATAAACGGCTGGGGGATCGAGATCGGGTCAACGTCTGACTGGTCCGCGCTCTATCTCAGCCCAGCCTCTCCCAATCCATCAACGGCCGCGGTCAGGATTTCCTACGTCCTGCCGAAATCCGGCGAGGTGGAGCTGGCAGTGTACGACGCAGTCGGGCAGAAAGTGGCCAATTTAACCAAAGGCGTGATGTCTGCCGGGAGACACGAGGTTTCCTGGAATGGAGCTTCCGTCGCGGCTGGCGTATATTTCTATCGCCTCTCATTCGAGGGGATGACCAGGACCAACCGGATGACGGTCGTGCGGTAAGTCGGTTCGTCGGAAACGGCGGGAAAACGGAGAAAAGCCGTGACCGGGCCGGAATGTGTCGTATCGAGACATTAAATTGACATGAAATGTCATTAACGGAACGTTTCGGCCGATTTATCGGTCAAAAAATCAGGCATAATATGTGCATATTATAGATACATGAGCCGTGGCCTCCGGGCCGCGGAATTAAAAAGAATATTAGTCAACCAGAAGGAGAAAAGAATATGAGACTCAAACTGATTACTGCAATTCTGATCTCAGGTCTGTGCACAGGTATGGCTGTGGCCGCGCCCAGTGGTGTGGGCTTGGGCCTTATCATGGGCGAACCGACCGGGTTCAGCCTCAAGTACTGGACCAGCAGCCAATTCGCGTTTGATGCCGCGCTGGGATACTCCTGGTGGCGGTATGGGCAGGCATTCCAGGTCCACGGTGACTTGCTATGGCACAGCAGAAGCCTGACGCAGTCAGAGGATGGTTTTCTGCCGCTTTACATCGGCATTGGTGCCCGCCTCAAAATGGCGGACGAGTCGCACGACTACCCGGACATGAGAGTGGGAGTCCGGATTCCGTTCGGACTGGAATACGTATTCGCCAGAGTCCCGGTAGGGCTGTTCCTGGAACTGGTTCCTATAATTGACCTGACGCCGGGAACCGATTGGGGCGGCAATAGCGCAATCGGATTCCGCTACTACTTCGGTTCGTACAAATAATAAGCGCGGGCAGAACTGCCCGCGCTTTGATTCAGGGCGACTCGAAACGTCCCCGGGTCTTTCCAAATGCTGTAGAATGTTCTTGGGATGAAAAAAGGAAAGGTAGGTGAAGTATGAATTTAATCTGGTTAGTCGCAATTATTCTCTTTGTAGGCTGGCTGCTGGGCGCGTTTGCGTTTCACGTCGGCGGCGGATTGATCCACACTCTGTTAGTCATCGCCGTGATAGTGTTCATCGTATGGCTGGTAACCGGCCGGCGGAGGATTGGTTAGGACCAAATGACAGAGCCGGCGGCTAGCGGATTGATTATGCATAATGAACTAACTGGCTATGAAAAGTGCAATGTCACAGCATAAGCTGTTCTGATGCGCACCATGGTCAACAAAACTATTCAGGAACCATAAGTAAGGAGGAAGGATGAAGAAAACCATAATACTACTGGCACTACTGATGGTGGTGCTTCCCGCGCTTGTGTTCGCATACCCGGGTATCGGCGGCGGGAGAGGATTGCTGCGCGTTCAGAACGCGCTCGTGGAAGACGAGGCCGGGCTGACCATATCGTTACACGGACTCGGACGCCACCCGTTTTTCCCTGGAACCACTTCTAGAGCATGGGTCGTGGACCTGATTGCACCGGAACTGAGCTACGCGCCGGTTGTCACTAAGTATGCCGCCTTGGAGCTGTTCGGCTCATGGGGCGGGGTTTTCCAGAAAACGGAGTTGACAACCGATACCACCGACTTCACGATGGCCCCACACGACCTCAAAGCCGGCGGCAAAGTCTCCATACCGGCTATGCCGGTCCTGAAACTGGGCTTTACCGGCTCCTATACATTCCTGTCAGGCAGAAACGACAGGGTCTGGCTCGACAAGTATGCGGTCCCGCAAGCGGGCGATCCGACTTCGTCGGACCCAAAGAAATACACATGGGCCGCTCTGGCGACCCTGCAGCTTCAGGACGTGCTGCCGACCGCGCCCAACTTGATGATCAATTACGGCCAGATCAACGAAGAAACCCGGTACGGCCTGGGGGCAGAACTGGCCGGCCGCGGCTTCGCGGTGTTTGTTGAAGCGCTCTCACGGCAGCCGCCAGTCTCCAAAAACAACCCGCTCGATACCGACTCCGGCCATATCTACCTGACTCCGGGCGTCGTGTTCGGCAACGTCAGTTCGTTCTCGGCTAAGGTCGCCTACTCTTTTGCTCTCGGCGAAGAAGCCAACAACGAGTTCATACTCGGTCTCGTCGTCGCGACGCCGTTCGGCGCGCGCCCCAAGCCCCAGTACGGCACGATTACCGGCAGGGTTACCAATGAGAAGACCGGCGCAGCGATTATTGCGAACGTCGGGTTCCCGAAGGACGACAGGATGGCGTCATTGTCCACCGGCGCTACCGGCGTGTTCGAAGTCAAGAACGTCAGGACCGGCGTGGCAGTGGTTGAGGTCAGCGCCCCGGGCTACGAGTCGCAGTCGGTCCCGCTCGACGTCAAGAAAGGTACCGTCACGAACTACGACTTCAAGCTCCGTCCGCTTGTCGCCTACGGCGTGGTCGCGGGCCAGGTGCTCGATGCCACTACCAACAAGCCGCTGATAGCGCGGATCGAGTTCCCGAAGAGCGGCATAGCGGCAGTGAATTCCGACCAGACGGGCGGCGCGTTCCGCGTGAACAAAGTCCCGACCGGGGTCTACAGCGTGACTGCCGCGTTGGCTGGCTACTTCACGGGTTCGCAGACCGTCACCGTCGAAGAAGGCAAGGTTGCCTCCGTAGTATTCAACCTGACTCTCTCTAGCATGACGGGTACGTTGACCGGCAAGGTATCGGACAAGAAGGATGGTAAACCGCTGGCCGCTTTGGTCAGTTTCCCGAATACCAGCGTCCCGAGCGTCATGACCGATCCGGGCACCGGTGTCTACAGCACCGTAATCCCGGCCGGATCCTATGCGGTCGCGGTTACATCCGAGAGTTACATTGATCAGAGCGCGGCAATCGTCATAGAGAAGGACAAATCCGTGATCAAGGACTTTGAGATGGTCAAGGTGGGCATGACGATCACCTTGAGGGGCATCTACTTCGACTTCGATAAGTCGACCATCAAGCCGGAATCCCGGCCGGCGCTGGATGACGCCGCCAAGATCCTCAAAGACAACCCGACCATCAACGTGGAAATTCAGGGTCACACCGACAGCAAGGGTTCTGACAGCTACAACCTTAATCTCTCGGACCAACGTGCGTGGTCGGTCGTAAACTACCTCGTACAGAACTTCGGCATCGACAAAGCCCGGCTCACCGCCAAGGGTTATGGTGAAGCCCAGCCGATTGCCACCAACGACACCGACTCCGGACGCGCGCTCAACCGCCGCGTCGAGTTCGTCATCCTCGGTCAGCAGAAGTAACGCTGATTCCAGAAATAACACAGGGGGCGGCTTCACAGCCGCCCCCGTTCTTTTGGAAGCAGCTTCATCTCAGCCTTCAATTCGACCGGACCGCAGTCCTGGTTGGTTTTAGTTTTTAGGTGCTAGTTTTCGTGAGTCGTCATTGCGAGCCCGCCATCCGTCATACTGTGTGGCGGAAGTGTGGCGGGCGCAGCAATCTCAGTCGGGAACTTGTCATTCCCGCCCCGTATCAAAGTACGGGGTAAACTTCAGCGGGAATCCAGTTGCGTTTTTATGCTAACCCTTGCATCCTATTTATCATTAAAGAATCATGTAAAAAACAGGGTGCTGACTTCTGTTAATAACTCAATTACACAATCATATAATCACACAATTACGCAATCACTATTCTTACCGATACCACAGCAACGCGTAAGACAGGAACACCACCACGTCCGGCACGAAATGAATGAACCATGCCCAGGCAATGCCGCGGGTTTCCAGGATGCTTTTTCCTATCAGCCAGGCAAGAAAACCGGTCATCAGAAATCCAATAATACCCGGAGGAGAACCGTAAAGAAAGTGCGCGAACCCGAAAAAAACCGCGCTGATCAGCAGAATCTGGCTCTTGCCGATTATCCCGTTTAGGCTGGAGAGAATGGGTAAACGAAAATACACCTCTTCGCCGAAGGCGTTGATCGCGGCAAACAGCAATACTCCTGGCAAGAGCGGCAAAGCTCGGGAAAAGTCCGTAAGCGTGGGTTTTATGGAAAGAACTGTCGGGAAAAAGACTGCCAGACCGGCAGCCACGGCGAAGATCCACCCGATATTTTTCCATGATTTCCCTTTTCCTATCCCGAGCCACCTGATAGGCTCGATCGGCGCGGACAGATCGCCTTTGACGAGGAAAAAGTCGGCTCTTCTTTTTTTGATCAAAAAGAGACCGGCAATAACCAAAAGGGCGACGAGCAAGTCCAGAAGATATATCCCGATATAGCCTAAATAGAACGAAGGATTGTTAACCGGGAATATATTCTGCCACCACGCCGTATTTCTGATCAGCGCAGTGACTTTCAATGCCAGGAAAAAAACCGTCATGATCACGCCGAATTGCCACAGGGGGCGGATTTTTTTCCACAGCATGGTCAAGACGAAGAACAATATCAGGAATGCTATCTTCAGCCAGAAAAGATAGGGGGGAACTGTTTTTATTAATGAGTATATGATGACATCTGGCAAATCCGATATCGCCAGGATTAAAATCCAGGAAAATGCAGTCATCAAGCCCAAGATACCTCCTATTCCTTTGTCATTCCCGCGCAGGCGGGAATCCAGTTGTATTTATGTGCTGACCCTTGCATACCGTTTGTACCGATAAGAATTTTAATAAAAAACAGTGCGCTGACTTTTGCATCTTACCTTGTTCAATTATCAATACAAAATGCTGGTTATCCCGTAAGGGACTGTTTATCATTAAAAAATCATGCAAAAAACAGGGCGCTGACTTTTTCGTCCCGCTTCACATTTGAAAATTCATTGAAAAAGCGGGATAATCAATGAGCTCCATAGGAGCTCACAGCCAGCGACCCTATAATAAATCCCTCTCCCTTGATGGGAGAGGGTAAGGGTGAGGGTGATGCTTCTTTTATCACCGTCATCTATCTGTTAATCACTGTAATCTATCTTCCCGTAGGGAAGACAGCCAGCGACCCGCCGAGCTTTGTCGCATGCAATGCGAGAGGTCCCGCCTGAAGCGGGAGATTGTTGAGTCCCGCGTTGCGTAAAGCGGGACGAAATCCCTTTGCACCATTAATTAAATATAAAAGAAAAGGGAAACGGGTGACCGCATTTAAATATGCTAAATATATTATGCTTTAGCCATATGCATTTACAAAGCCAGCGACCCGAATTGAACGGGTGACCTGCGGTTTACGAAACCGCTGCTCTACCAACTGAGCTACGCTGGCAAAGGGGGAATTCTTCCCCCTTTTCTCCAAAAAGTTTTCAACAAGGCCGAAAACTTTTCGGAGGCCTCGAAACCCCCTGCCCGTGTCTGTCTCGTACAGGATGCATCGAGTTGTTTACGCTGTCATGACCAACAGGTCATGCCCTAGCGAAAGGCATTTTCTTACAAGGAATTCTTCCCCTCGGCCATGAATTATAACCAAAAACTATGCCCTGTCAATCTAGATTCATATAGCGTAAAACCCTACAAATCCAGACTGTCTTGTTTTGTATGGTTTTATTGAAAAATCATTCCACAAATTCAAATTTCCGCATCTGTTGTTTGCTGGAAATCTTACGATATTTAGAAAGAAAACGGGGATATGTGGTTACATCAATAATGCGTTCCCTTACATTCCCAGGGCTTGTTTCAGATCCATCGCGTGCTCCTGCTCAGTCGCGAGGATCGTCCGGAGCTGCTGGGCGAGCGCGAATTCTTTTAATTGTTCTGCCTGTTCCACTCTCAGCTTATACCGCCTGATCGCGTCTTCTTCGCCGGCAAGGTCTTGCTTGAGCATTTCCACGTTGTCCTTGGATGTATGGATCTCGCCGACTTTGACCGTCGGCGAACCGCCCAAGTAATCGATCTGGTCCGCGAGGATTACCGCGTGCGCGATTTCTTCATTGGCATGGATCTTCAATTCCTTTATGATATCGCCGTAAATCGCGCCGGTCATCACGGCGGCGTGATTGATGTACTGGATCGCGGCCGAATACTCCAGTTCAAGGTCGTGATTCAGCAGTTCCAACAAATTTTCCGTTGTTATGGCCATTTTGACTCCTTTTTTTTATTAATCCATGTGCCGCTTATACTGATCCGTCATTGCGAGCGCTCTTTGTGCGCAACCTTATATAAACCACCAAGAAAATAACTGGTGTCCCCGTGGGGCAATCTCATCTTTTATCACCGTAATCGTGTTTATCAGATCACTGTGCCGACTTATGCATCTTACATTGTTCAAAAATCAAAGCGAAATACTGGTTATCCCGTAAGGGACTGTTTATCATTAGAGAATTCTGCAAAAAACAGGGCGCTGACTTCTGCATCTTGCGTTTTTCTCATATCATCCTCAATGGAAAGAAAACGATAATCCCGCAAAGTGGGACCGCGCATCAAAATCCATTATTTGAACGAACGCGGGGTCATCGATCCGCCGCAGGCGGACGCACCTCGAGAGCAAGCCATTCCCGGGCGAAGGCGACTATTTCCTTCGCGAACATGTGCTCCGTATCGAAGATCCGGAAGGTGCAGTCGATGCCGGCTTCTTTCATCGCCTTTTCCGCTCTTTTGGAGTTTTCTATGTCCAATACGTTGTCCCTTGTGCCATGCGCCAGATAGACTTTGACCTTGTTCTTTTTAAGGCCGTTCAGCATATCCCCGGTGATATAATAGTCAGGCACGAAGGGCGCATAGGCAAAATAGGACCCTACCCTTTCCGGGTGCAGCGCGGCGCATATGATGGCGAACCCGGCGCCCTGGCTGTGGCCGATGATGAACACCTTGTCGCCGGACACGCGGTAACGCTTTTTCGCGTCCGCGGCGCACGCGAAGATCCAGCCGGCGCTTAAGCTGTCGATGACCGGATAATAGGGATCGTCATCCTTGAGGTCATAAGAAGGATAGGCGCTCCAGCCTTCCATTTGGTCCTCGTAGAACGTTTCGGGATACGCGTACGGATAGCGCGGTGCTATGTAGATCACGCCTTCGCGCCCGAATTGATCGGCCAGCCGGCCATGATACACCTCGGACGAGCCCATGCCGTGCAGGATCACGCACAGGGGATATTTTTTCTTGGACGCCCCATAGTCCGGCGGCAGCATGACGATATACGTGCCAAGGCTCTTCATCTCGATATAGTGCCGGTCGAATCCTTTGGGCTGGAATTCGATCGCGAACTCGCCGGCGATAAGCGGAATAGTGATCTTTTCTCCCGCTCTCATTACCGTGACGGACACCTCTTCGCCCGGTTTGGTCTCGCTGACCGACGCTGAAAATGTCTTGTCATCGGTTTTTTTGCCGTTGATCTCAAAGATCACGTCGCCTTCCAGCAACCCGGCCCGGTCGGCGGGCCCGCCGGGCAGGATGAACGTTACGACGACCCCTTGCCGGAACGTCGTGTCGGGCGCGGCATGGAACAGCCCAAAATAACCTTCCGTTGCTGGAGACTCATCCGTTCCCGGTTCAGAACAATACGCTCTGCTGGGGAAAAAACTTGTCGCCAAAAAGAGCGTGATCAATATCGATAATGAATGGATCGCAACGATAACGATGCTGATATCCTTGCTGTTTTTTGTCATTTGTCCTCCATAGGTTATATCGATCCGTTTTCATTATAGGTTTCCAACTATAAATGTCAAGGCTACAGCTATCAAAATCCTACAAAAACAGCCTGTCTGGAAATGTATCTTGACTAGAAATATTTTCTGATTATCTTTACCCTCAATAGGAGCTGTGTCTGGATAAGTAAAGTATTAACAAACAAAGGGGGTATTTAATGAAGGATCTTGTGCAACAAGATGCAATAAAAAATAAGATATATGTAATCCGCGACCAAAAGGTGATGATTGATCATGATCTTGCCGAATTATACGACGTGCCGACAAAAGTATTGTTACAGGCAGTAAAACGTAATATTGATAGATTCCCACCAGATTTCATGTTTCAAATAAACCGAAATGAACTCAGCAACTTGAGGTCACAATTTGTGACCTCAAGTTGGGGCGGTAGACGGTATTTGCCCTATGCCTTTACTGTTGTCCAGCGTTCTTAACAGTGAACGAGCTATCAGGGTAAACATACAAATAATGAGAACCTTCACGAAGATGAGGGAAATGATCATTGGGTATGCCGACCTGAAAAGAAAGATCGATGAAATGGAAAAGAAATATGACTACCAATTCAAGGTGGTATTCGACGCTATACGTGAATTGATGTCCCCACCTACCAGGCCCCGTAAAAAGATCGGGTTCAGCAGATAATATTTGTTGTTAGACCAGATAGACTAAATAGACGAGATAGACAAAAACTATTGACAAATAGTTTGATGTTGTTATACTTAAGTGTGGAATAGTTTTTTCTTCAATTCCCCTCCCTTGATGGGAGGGGATAATGGGGAGGGTGAATTATTTCACCATGAGTGGGGGTTTATGAACGAACCAAAGAAATGCATTTACCGCGCTGATTTCTGCGTATCGTTTGTACATATAGGAATTTAAACAAAAAACGATGACATTGCGATATGTTTCTCTGTCATTCCGGACTCGATCCGGAATCCAGAAACTATTTATCCTTCGAGCAAGTCCGCCATGCCGTGTGGCGGACGCGGTCTCATCTGTTATCACTGTGCCGATTTATGCATCCCACTTTACATTATAGAATTATTCATAAAAGTGGGGAAATCTCCATGTTTACCAGATCACTGCGTCGACTTTTATGTCCCGCGCATCAAAATCTATTATTTGAACGAACGCGGGGTCATCGATCCACCGCAGGTGGGCAAAAAGCCTGCCCGTGCGCCTGCGCACGCCCGGCTTCCTGAATCCCGGATGGCAATGAAATTGAAGATTGAAGATTTGACCCCACTTCATTATCTTTTATCAGCATTTATCTTTTATGCCTTAATGCTCCATATCATTATAGGATCATACTTAGTTGATGTCAAGGGGCGAATGCAACACTTATACGCAGCCCGCAGAATCATTCGATGAGACAATCAAACAATCAGGCAATCAGGCAGAAAACTTATGCAACAAATTCTTAATCTCTTCTGATTCAGGGATTATTTTCAAAACGTTCTTTAAAATCTTCCTGCCAGCTTTTTGACTATTTTGCTCCAGACAATTCTTGGCAAAGTTTACAGCCTCGGTCTCCAATCGGGTCAAAAGCTTATGCCGCGTGTCCTCACTCCATTGGTCATACATTTTGTTGAATGGCTCACCCCGGAATAACTCAAATGTCCGCAAATACTCTTCCCTTGCAAAGGTCCATTCACCGGCCCGCTCCAGTGCCTTTGCTTGAGTAAGGGTCTGCTCAAACTCTTGATAGTCAGATGTGAAATAGATACCGCGGTTTATCAACAGCGGTTCGCCTGTTTGTCGGGATATTTCAAGCAAATGAGCCGGTATTTTCAATGCCTTTTTCACCCGCACCAATAAATGGGAAAGATCTCTCGCCGGCCTTTTGCTATTAATCCAGAAATTTCTAAAAATATCTACTAATCTGATTGATTTTCCTTTTTCTGAAATGATTTGAGAGAGTCTTATCAAAAAAGCGCTGTCTTTTGGTCTTAGTCTTATATTTAGATATTCGGTGTTTTTAAGAACGATTAAATGACCAAGAAATTTAATGTGATAAACCGGAATTTCCTTATTGAATACCGGCAATCTGAGGAGTACTTTTGGCAATCCGGTTGGTTTCCCTTTGGTCAGAAGAGAAACCACCGATTCCGGAAAAAAGAAAATAAATCTGCGAAAAACTCCTGCGAGCGCATGCTTTAGAGCAAAGTTGTACGCTTTCCTGTAATCGCTTTCTTTCATAGATTCCGACGCGCGTTTGATATGTAAGGCTAACCGAATTGATGGAAATAGCAGTGCTTCCCCAGGCAAATCGCGGCCGAGAAGCGCTTTGCGAATGGCGATATCGCGTTTCATTTGCGATTTTTTTAGAATGGGGATGTATCTTTCTATCGCCGCCTTTGCTTCCTTTATATCTCCTAACCCCGCACGGATGCTCGCCTGAATGAGAGAAATGGCATGCAGGTGCGAGAGAAAGATTTCTCTTTTCGATTCCTGCAGAATTATCTGAACCAATTCTGCCGCATCTGAAAATCTACCCTGTTCTAAGAGGTGATGTGCATGGACAAGACCGGCAGTCAGGCCCAGCCTGCCCGTTCGTTCTTCGCCTTTTCTCATATTTTTCATTGAAGCACGGTAGTCGCCGGCAAGGGAATAGAGATATGAAAGCATTTCATGGAGGATTTTCTTGCTTTCTATCGGGGCGTTTCGCAGGCCGCGCTCGGCGAAAAATATGGCTTTTTTGAAATCGCCGATCGAAGAATAGAACGCCGCCAGATCCAAATTTAAAAAAGGAAACGAAGCAAGGAGATTTTTATTGCATCGCGATAGGCATTCGCGCGCCTTTTTTATCTTGAAAAGCATGCTGTATGCAACGCCCTTCAAAAGCAAAAGGCTGATTCTGACGGACGGCTCTCCCTTTCCATTTAACTTTTGCTCAAGGTGGTTGATTAAAGAAATTATTTCGTTTGGTTTTCCCATCCATTGAAGGGCAAGCGCCTCTTCGATGCCGGTCCGCAGGGATGAGTAATACAAGCCTTCTTTTTCGAGGTTTTCCCTCAATCGCTTCATTTTAGCACGATATTCGCCAAAAGGTATTTTTCCAAAAAGCCTGGGGAATTTTTCCACGCGCCGGCGTAACGAAAGAAATCGGTCGGGAATTTTATCAAGGATGTCGACGTCGGGACAATAGGGGAGATCATTCAAAATCTCGGCGGATTTTTTGATCTGATTTTTTGCCAGCAGATCTTTTGCCCGATTCAATCCGGTTTTTATCTCCGGAGTCTCGGCAAACGTCGTTATGTCGAAAGACAAGGTGGACTTGTCATGCGGTATTTTGGAAACGGCATGACGTTTCCATATACCCCAGATACCCTTTAACGATATTGATAGTCCTGTTTTTTCCAGAACTGCCGCGGCGTTTCGCACGGTGAGCGCAGGGTTATTTTCCTTCAAGAGCATTATCCTTTTTTCCACTTCTTCAGGAAAGGAATTCCACGGTTTTCGGAAGGATTTCTTCCTGACGAGGTTGTCCGTTCCGCCTTGCCGGAATTGTTTGACCCACTGGAAAAGACTGAGATAATGTACTCCAAATTTGCGGGCGGTTTGCCGTAGAGATTCGCCGTTCGACAGGTAGTATTTGACCGCTTTGGTGCGTAATTGATTTGTTATAGTCATTGCGGAAACATTATAAATTATGGCTGATAATTTGTCAATACTATAAACGGCTGTCTGAAAGGAGGACGGGGATTGGTAACGAAACACGAAGTAAATAAGATAAGAGACACAATTTGTTTTATAATACTTATATTAAGCTAAATAATCCCTCCTTTTTTGGTTCGATTCCAAAAAGGGAAGGTTGACAAAAGGAGACGCAAAATGAAGCTAAGAATGATTTTTTGCTTATTGCTGGGCAGCCTTTTAACCCACGCGGAAAACCCGGCAGCCATGATAGAAAAACTGAAGGGACCTGCCGCGCATCCCGGCAATCCCTGGGAAGCGCAAAAGACAAAGCTGGAGCCGTGTTTACCCATGCAAACCGCATATTCACCCTTTATCCTGACCGAATTCCTGATCGATACGTCAAAATATTACCAGTTACCGAGTTGTTATGAGCGGTATCCCGGCGTTGCCTTTGACGGTACCAACTTCATGGGGATCTGGATGGATTATGCCCATGCACAAATCGTCGGCACGCGTATTACCCTTGATGGCACAATCCTGGATATCCCGCCCTTCACGATTTCCTCTACGGTCTCGGATGACCAGCCGGACATTGTTTTTGACGGGACTAATTATTTTGCGGTCTGGACCATGGCACCGAATATTTACGGCGCACGCATTGCGCCTGACGGAACGGTTCTTGATCCCGGCGGAATTCTTATCTCAAATACTGGAAGTTACTGTCCCGCCGTTACCTACGGCAACGGGGTTTACCTTGTCGTATGGGAGTCAACCGTCAGCCAATATGACGCCCTTGCCGCGCTGGTCGATACTGGCGGCACTGTACTCCTCAATTTCTCCTTAAGTGCAGATCCCGGTGTGTCTGAAGCCTGGCCGAACGTATCGTTTAACGGCGCAAATTTCCTTGCTGTCTGGTATGTTACAAGCACTTCGAGCGGCGGCATAAAGGGAAGCAGAATTGAACCCGACGGCACCAATTTAGATCCCGGTGGATTCTGGATAACCAATATTAACGGGGATATGTGGCCGGTTGTTGACTTTGACGGTACAAATTGGCTTGTGGTCTGGTCCCAGAGCATCGGCGGGGGATTTCAGGGTGCCTGGGTCACGCCTGCCGGGACTCCTTTCGGCACTTTTAGCATTCCGGGCAGTTACGGCATGACCTTCCCGGAATTAGTCTTAGGCGATTCACTGCATTGGGTCGAGGCGATCGACATAACCGACCCAAATATCTATGCAACACGAATCGACTTTCAGGGCAATACTCTGAATAACCCATGGATTGCGGTTGATACTGCCGCCGGCTGGCAGGCATACGGCGGCGATGCTTATGGAGACAGCACGTTCATTGCGATTTGGGAAGACCAGGTAGAGTATAATATCTACGCCAGGAGATACGCGCCAAACGGAACTCCCCGTGACAGCGTAAGATTCATCGTAAATATTTTCGATTCAGTCACTAATTCCCAATACGCTCCGGGTGTTGCCTTTGATGGTTCCAAATATATGGTCATCTATTCCGACAACAGGAATACGGCCGATAACAATGTTTTCGGCTCAATGGTAACCATGAGCGGAGCCCTGCTCGATCCTGAAGGATTTCCGATTAATCAAGGAGCGGGAGCGCAAAACCAGCCGAGGATCGCGTTCGGCGATTCTTTGTACCTGGGCGTATGGGAAACCGGGACCGACATTTGGGGAGCGAGGATACTTCCTGACGGGACGGTTCTTGACCCCGGCGGGATCCATATAACCTCCGGCGGATATGAGGATTATCGCCCGGCAGTCTCATATTCCAATGGAATTTTCCTGGTGGTTTACAACCGTATTTACGGCAGCCCGGCATGTTATAAAGTCTTCGGAACCAGGGTGACGCCAGACGGCCAAATTCTTGACCCGTCCGGCATCATTATCCAGAATAAAGATAATAATCATTATTCCCCCGAAGTTGCCGGCTATGACGGCGGTTTTCTTGCCACCTGGTATCTATTCACAAGCCAGTCTAAGATCGAAGGAACAAGGGTAAATTTTCAGGGCGTGGTGATCGATTCGCCGGCAATCCAGATATCGCCCCCGAACCTCGGCGTAGACTACGCAGGTTTGCATAGCGTTGCCGCAGGAAGCGATACGCTGCTTGTGGTCTGGCACAGGAATCAGCAGGAGATCGTCGGCGCCCGTCTGGATTCCTCCGGCAACGTGCTTGACCCGGCGGGTATATCAATATGCGTCGGTCAGCCTAATAACCGAACCCATCCTTCGGCAGCATTTAACGGCAGGGATTTCTTGGTTGTATGGCAGGATTCCCGCCAGGATAACAGTCAATACGATATTTACGGCGCAAGGGTCTCGCCTGCAGGCATAGTCTTGGATACAAATGGCATTGAGTTAATAAATTCCACATACTCAAGAGGTAACATTGAACTTGCTTCCGCAACACCCGAGTCTGATACCGGCGCACCGATGTTACTTGTTTTTGACGGTTTTGTGGATGGACCACATAATACTAATCGGGCACTGGGCGCCATCTATTATCCGCCCACCGGCGTCGAAGAAGGTTATGCTCAAAAGATTTCGACCGATTATAGGGTCGACATCTCACCGAACATGTCCTGCCAGAAACCGTACGTATTGAGCTATTCATTCCCCCTACAAACGAAAATCAGCGTAAATGCCTATGATATTACCGGACGGTTAGTGAAGAATGTCTGCAACAGTAATTTAAAAGGAGTCGGGGAAATAAAATTCACTCTTGAAGGAATGCCGCAGGGCATTTATTTTGTCAAGGTTAACACGGAAGATAAAACGGAAACGACGAAAGTCGTCTGGCTCAGGTAAAATCTTCTTAAAAATGCAATCTATGATAATAACATTCGAAATCATGTGAGAAATTGTGGCAACGAAAAAAATATACGGTGATAATGAATATAGCCCTGTGGGATAAAATGCAACATTTACGAGCTGTCCGTTATATGATTCTAACCCTCTATTTCAAAATGTTTAATCAGTGCGGATAATATACTGATTTGATGCTCTGAGCAAATAAGTACTGTCATCGTCAATAAGTTGAACGACGACATCCACATAGATCCCAGGACCCCATTTCGGTCCAGAATCCTTTGTCCTCTTCACAATTTTATATTCCTGCCCATATGGACTATAACGATTGATGAGTTCTGTGTCCCAAACATCATTGCCGTTAATCACCCACACATGATCCGCATCAAGCGATGATGGGAATTGTAACGAATCAGTGGCAATGACAATGATGACTCCTATAAGGGGTTGACCATCGGGTGGACAGATGGGTTGAAAATCACGCCATAGGCAACTTTCCAAAATATATTCACGGTTATTAATCAAAAGATCTTCCGGAGCAGTCAACAGATCGTCAACAGAATATTTTCTACAGGAGATTGTGATTAAGAATTGCAGTATAATCAGAAACATTAAGCAACCCGATGAGTTTTTAATATTTAACTTCATACTGAATAATATTAATCAATTCAGATTTGTCAATACTGACTTGCGTTCGAAATCATCACCGTCATCTTATTTTTAATCACCGTCTATCCCGTAGGATTGTCATCGCAGATGTAGTTTCTAATTTCGAGGGCTGACCCCAAATCCTGACCTTTTTGTTATATTTTAATTTTAGTATGGTGCAACTAAAGTATATTAAAATTAAAGGAGGCTGGATGAACAAAACAGGGTATCTGTGGCATTATGAAAAGAAATTCAAAATAAGTATTTTTCACCCTTTACAAAAGGCAAATATTAATTAGAATTAATATAATATTTAGGTAGCATGTATTGATAGAAAACCTATGATTTAAAGAGAGGAAGATATGAGCGAAAATGCATACCGTTGTCCTGAATGCGATTTTGAGTGGGAGGGTGATGAAAGAAACAACAAATGCCCTCAATGCGGCACTATTGGTGAAATAATCCACGACATTACAGAAAAATTCAAACCCAGTATTGAAAGTGAACCCAAAGAAACTGACGATGAATTGCCTGATCAGGAAACACAAGTAAGTGAAGGCGTGGCAGACCGCCGAGCGATTATCCGACCTATTGATTTAAGACCCGAAATTGAAAAATTGTATGACACAAAAGACAAAAAGACAAAGGAGTTTATAGAAACTTCGCTGAAAAATATTAAAATAGAATGTGAAGAAGACGAATGTATTGTTGTCAGGTTGACCGATGAGGGTAAAATAGATATTATTAAAGGTGATCGGGACCGATCTATTCCCTGGCATAGATTGCCGACAGAGGAGCAGCAGGAATTGTGGGATGAGTTTAATGATATTATGGATGAAGTAGAGAAATTGAAATAAATGAAGCCTGAGGAAAAAAAGCGCGGCAAAAGATCGAAACAATTTCTGCAATAATAGAAAGCTGTCCGCAATATATCCTAAATTTCAAATTCACTTGACCACAACAATATTTTGAATATAATTATTTGGCATAAGGAGGTAATAGTTGAATATTCTTGTTACCGGGGTTATATTATAATTGATATGTGTAATATAATGTTTTGGAATCAATATTATTTAATAATATTATCATGAAATCTAATCGTATCAAGAACTGGCCGAAAGAAGAGCGACCGCGGGAAAGGTTATTGGCCAAAGGAGCCGATAAACTTACCGAAACGGAGTTACTCGCCATCATTCTACGCATTGGGCAAGGTTCTTTCAAGGCAGGTATGCTTGGGCAAAATGCCTCCGATTTCGCTCGTACCCTTCTGAAGGACTTTCACGGTCTCCGCGGATTGGATCGCGCTCACGTCCAAGATCTCCTAAAAGTGCCCGGTCTCGGACCCGCGAAAGTCGCCCAGATCAAAGCCGCTTTTGAGCTCGGCAAAAAGATAAGCGCCGGTAAACTAACAGCGCTATCCTTCGAGTCTTCGCAGGCAATCGCCAATCATTTCCGTCCACGTTTCTCGGGTAATCGCCAAGAGATGGTTAGTGCGGTCTTTTTGAACGGCCAGAATAAGCGTTTGGGAGAGAAGGAAATCACCGAAGGGACGCCGACGCAGGCCACAGTGTACGTCCGTCGCGTAATTGAAGAGGCGCTCCGCCTTTCCGCTGCTGCCGTTGTTCTCGTCCATAATCATCCATCGGGAAATCCTGAACCCTCGGCTTACGACGATCAGACAACTCGCGAACTATTAAAGGCATGCAAACTAGTCCAACTAATCCTGCTCGATCATGTGATTGTCGGCGAATCGGAGCATTACAGCTACGTCGACTCCGGACGGCTTCAGGAATTTGAAAACGGATAGAAGGAGACCATATGCCAAAGAAGAAACAGGAACCTCAACCTTATGCAAAACCGGACCAACTTCAAATCCGAAGTAACGAAATTTTCAGTCCTCTCCGCCAGAAGTGGGTGCTACTTACACCAGAAGAGATGGTTCGACAGCAGTACCTGCAGGTACTCGTGGAGGAATATGGATTTACATATGATCATATAGCCGAGGAGATGGAAGTAACTGGCAGAGGATCGGCCCAAGCCCGCGCCGACTTTATCATTTGGCGCACACCTCAGGACAAGGCTCATCAGAACTCACCCCTAATCATCGTGGAATGCAAGGCTGACAACGTTGCTATTGACCGCACAGTCTACGCGCAGGGTGAGAACTACGCCCGACTAACTAATGCTCCCTTCTTCGTTACCCACAATCACCGTGAAACGCACTATTGGCGCGTTCTCCACGACAAGATGCCGAAGCATGTAGAGGAGATTGAAGGTATCCCTCATGCCGATGCATCCGACAATGAAATCAAGGAGCTGATCGAGCGTCTGAAGATTTTTAAAGAGGACGAGTTTGCGGACTTACTCCACCAATGTCACAATGTTATCCGTAACCGGGAGAAACGCGATCCGGTCGCAGCATTCGACGAAATCGCCAAGGTTCTTTTTATCAAGGTGTTCGTTGAACGCGAGCTTAAAGCCAAGCGGAAGAGGCAGAACATTTTCAGTGTCGCGTACCTTGAGGAACAAATAGGGGACAATCCATTGGAGGATTTATTTAAGAAGACAAAAGAGCATTATAAAACCGACTGCATTTTTGACCCTGACGAAAAACTCAATTTGAAATCCGCTACTGCCCTTGAGATCGTTCGCCTGCTGGAAAAGTATAACCTCTCCGATACCAGCGAGGATATCAAGGGCATCGCGTTTGAACGCTTTCTGGGAAAAACCTTCCGTGGCGAGATCGGCCAGTTCTTCACACCGCGACCGATCGTCGAATTCATGGTTCGCATGCTGGATCCCAAGGAAGGCGATATCATTTGCGATCCGGCCAGCGGTTCCGGCGGCTTCCTGATCCGTTTCTTCGAGATCGTGCGTCAGCAGATACTAGCCGATGCCGACCGACAGTACAAGGAGTACAAGTCGAAAATCGAAGAAGACAAGAAGTTGTCTGATGATAAAAAAGTCGCAATGCTCCGCGGCAAATTTGATGAAATCCAGTCCACGCTCGATCACATCCGTGTAGGATCTCGACTTTGGACTTTCGCCAACCGCTGCATTTACGGCACCGACGCTAACGACCGGATGGCTCGCACCAGTAAGATGAATATGATTATGCACGGCGACGGACATGGGGGTGTGCACCATCATGACGGCTTCCTCAACGTAAACGGCATCTTCGAGGGCCGCTTCGATATCATCCTCACAAATCCCCCCTTCGGCGCCAATGTCGAGCCGTCGGATATAATACTTGAAGAGCAGGTCACACTACCCGATGAAGTCGAACGCGAGTACGAGCGCACTTATGGTTCTCCATACAAGGAGGCCTTGGCTCGTGTACGGGCCGCTATAGGCAAACCTATCGCGACTCTTTTCGCTCTGCCGAAGGCCAAAGGTAACGGTCCGCTCGGTAAAATCAAGACCGAACTCCTGTTCATTGAACGCTGCCTTGACCTGTTGAAACCAGGCGGTCGCCTGGGGATCGTTCTCCCGGAGAGTATTTTCAACAATCCGTCACTCGCGTACGTCCGCGAATTCTGCGAGAACCGCGCATTCATCCGTGCCGTGGTATCCCTACCGCAGGATACCTTTGTCTCATCCGGTGCATCCGTGAAAGCGTCCCTTCTTTTCATGCAGAAGTTCACTTGGAAGGAACAGGTTGACTTCGACGCGAAGATGGCTGTCGCGGATAAGGAGACACGAGCAAAATACGCTCCGGAGATCGCGAAACGCACGCAGTATCTGGAGGCAGCCATCGAAAAAACTAAAGAAAGCCGCGACTCCGACCGCCGCAAAGCCCTTCAGAAAGATCTTCACGATTACCAACGGGATATAGAGGTGCAGATATATAATGAGGCACGCGTTCTTCTTAAGGAGCGCTTCCCATATCCCATTTTCCTGTACGAAGCAGAGCACGTCGGCATAACGGCCACTGGTGAGACGGATCGCGTCCCGAACGAACTCGTTCCAAGTGAGTTTAAACCAGAAGATCTGGAGCAGACTGCGCTAGAACTCTATCAGCGGTTCAAAGCCGATCCGAAGCCGTTCCTATTGGCGGGGGCTCGCGAATGACAGCACCTGCCACAGGTAAGGCGTTTGCTATATTGTTCAGGAATCTTTGTCGGTGGAACGTAAGCTCATTTTTTACGATTCAGTGGAACTGGCCGGCATCAACGATCAAACCTCTCTTTATAGCCCTTGAAAGAAAAAGCAACGTGGTGAATAGGAAGAGGGATGTACCATTAGATTTAGTCTTGATTTCTCTTCACTTCAATGGTGAGATGGAGCCTCGAGAAGTCGAGACCTCTATCTTCAAAGGTAAACTTTTTTTTGCTGAGGCTGGGGATGTAGTCTACTCAAAGATTGATGTTCGGAACGGGGCAATAGGTGTTGTACCCCAGTCCATGCCGCGTGTTGCCGTAAGTAGTGAATACCCCGTTTATGGAATCCGATCAAATGTCGCGTTACCTCAATATGTGAAACTTCTCTTTCGAACTAGGGCTTTCCGTAGGCAGATCAACAGCCTTATCAGTGGTTCAAGTGGACGTAAGCGAGTTCAACCAACGGATCTTGAGCAAATCAAAGCTCCACTTCCTGACATATCCGTGCAACGCCTGATTGTAGACTATTGGCAGGAAGCTCAACGAAGCATGGATACCGCACGAGCCGGACTGTCGGAACCGGTCCATTCTTTGAACAGTCGCTTGACCGAGATCTACCGAAGTACATGCACACGTGACGTGATCCATTCGCGTTTCTTCGTCCTTGATTTCAAGGACTTCACCACTTGGGACGCGAAATCCGGGCGAGCCGCTAGTTTTCGCCTTGCATGTCCGTCATTTCGCCCCATAGGGGAGTTCATCAAGGAGGCGACGGACTTGGTCCGGCCGGCTGCGGAGCCGGACAAGGACTGGCCAGTGTACGGCGTGAACAACAAGGTTGGCGTGTTTCTCAACTCCCTCCAGAAGGGCGTGACCTTCAATACCCCATACAAGCGCATCCGGAAGGATTGGTTCTTTCACAATCCCACGCGGTGCAATATCGGTTCGCTCGGCATTGTGCCGGATGTGCCCGAGGATGCCATCACAAGCCCGGAATACCAGGTGTGGCGATTGAAGACCAACATCCAAGAACCTATGCTTCCTGGCTACGTCGCCTGTCTTATCCAGACACCATTTTTCCTTGACCTCGTCCAGTTCAATCGCGTCGGCGCCGTCAAACAGCGCATGTACACCGAAAACCTGATGCAGATCCGCCTTCCATACCTTCCGGTGACCGAACAACAACGTTACGCCGACGCCCACGAGAAAGCCTTAGTTACACTCACCGCCGCCAATAAGCGCCTTGACGCCGCACGTGAGGAAGTCGAAGCCATGATCTTGGGTACAAAGAAAGTGAGCGAACCATGAGCCGCGGAAGACAGAAAATTTCATTTGAAGGTCTGATGGAAAAAGATGTTCTTGGTTCTTTCACGCTTATTCGTGGTTTTGCAGATCTTCAAGATTTGGAGATAGTCTCCACAGCAATTCCATATCAAGCTGGTTCGTCCGGTCAAGTGACAGGTTACCAACGCGATCTTGATATCGATCACATTGAAGATATAGAAAGATTCCTGCATGGCAGTCCGTATAGGTTCTTCCCTGAGATCGTGCTCAGTCTACGTAGTATCGGGAAGGATGATCCCATAGTAACTTACGCCAAGAGGAGGGCGTCGCCGAACGATAGATCTTACTGGGTTACCGTCAACCTGAAAACCCTGCACGCCGATCCGCTGGGGCGCATTCATCGAATTGACGGGAATCACCGTCTCGAAGCCGCAAAGCGCGTATTCGAAAAACAGCGACGGGCGGGGCAAGTAAGGGGATTCATGAAAGCCCCGTTCTGCTTTGTGGTTATGAATCCTGACCCACCAGAGATCGCGGAACTTTCCGAAGCCATGCTCTTCAATCTTATCAACAGCAAAGCGCTTCCGATAACATCCGAGCATAGTTTGAACGTGCTGATGAGGGATGATAGGAATCCTCCGGAGAGGTTTGCTGAAGACCCGCAAGTATACCTGACCCGATGGATACGCGACAAAGTGCAGGGTTTGCCTCACAGCTTCTATGACGCAATGGGAGATACTCCCCTATCGCGCTTACATGCCGCGGCAGACGTACTTCTCCGCCCTGGTGGCATTCCGAAAACAACCCAACAGGACATGGAGAAGGAGGCGGAACAACTCTTCAGTCCCTTGTGCGATCTGGCCATTCGACTCCGCGATCAACACGAGAAGTTTGTGCATTCCTACGCGTTTCTTCCGATTGCCGCAGAGGTCTATACGCGCCACTCGAAGGCGGACTCGGCCAAAGGCGCGAATACCGAGGCCGAGCGTCTTCGTCGCGCCGAACGTTGGCTTCGCGATTTCGCCCGTTGGTTCGACCGTATCGGCGGCACGGATATGCCCATGCCGGCCGATCCCTCTATTCTCTGGACTGTCTTCAAACAGGATTTTGACAAGCGGGCAGGCCAAGTTTTTATCGCGATGTCTTTCCGCGATACCAGAACTCTGGAGAGTGTTTACAAAGCCATTGAGGAAGCCATCGATCAGTTCAACGCCGCACATCCGAACGCTCAACTGATACCAAAACGCATCGACAAACAGCAAGGGGAAAGTTTCAATATCCCGGCGCGAGTCTTCCAAGAAATTGACCAAAGCCGTCTGGTTATAGCCGATTTGACCGACGAAAAACAAAATGTCTATTGCGAAATTGGGTATGCAAAAGCCAAGGCAATTCCGTTTTTCCTAACGTTCCACAAAAAAGAAGAAGCAAAGACAGCAGGTCAGAAGACCGATACTCCCAATAAAGTCCATCTCGACCTGGCTCCCTACCGTTACATAGAATACGACAACCCGCTCGACTTGCGGGACCGTTTAAAGAATGAACTGGATGCTTGGTTTGAGAATACATAGAAAAAATTTCAGACAGGTTTCAACGTCTAACTTTACTGGTCACGCGCCGAATATCACCAAAACCGACCTACCATGATAGGACCGATGCTGGATTCATGATCCATGACGCAGGATAGATAACGGCAACGACGTTTGACAACTAGACTTATATATGCCTTAGAACAAAATCCGCCCTGCCATAAAATGTTATTTCGACATTTCATTAGCTATTTGTGGCAATCTTTGTTTCCTCAATTTCATGTATACTTTTATGAAGTTGACTTTGGCGCAAAATTTAGTATAATTGTCCTACAAGGAAGGATTGATGAAAAGCAAATATAAAGGTCAACTTGTTTTCCAGTATGTAGATAAAATATCACGTCAACTTCTGGAAAAATACCGGGAAATAATAAGGGATATTGCTCGTGGGAAGCATGGTATTTATGCTCTTTATAAAGATGAAAAAATTTACTATGTAGGATTAGCTTCAAATCTACGTCAGCGACTTAGACATCACTTACGTGATCGTCATATGAAAACTTGGAATAAATTCAGTATATACCTGACTACATCAAGTGAAAATTTAAAGGATCTCGAATCTCTGTTCCTACGTATTTTTAAGCCTATAGGGAATAATAAGGTTGGTAAATTCCTAAAGGCAAAGAATTTAAAAAGGTCTATAAATGCAAAAATTCGTGAATTACAGGTTGTTGAAAGAAAAACACTTATGGGTGAATATATCGTAGGAGAACATTCAAAAAGATGCTATCAAGAACAAAATAGCGGAGGAAATAAAATTGCCGTTCTTGCGCGATATAGTAAAAAGAAATTTCGTATCCGAATGATTTACAAAGGGAAAATATATATTGCACATGTTCGAAAAGATGGAATAATTAGTTTTGATGCAAACTCAGCTGCTTTCATCCGCCTTAAAGGTAAATTGTTCAAATCACCATCTGGTGCCGGGAAAGCTCTTACGGAAAGGACCTGTGATGGCTGGAGGCGGTGGAAATATGAACGCTCACCTGGGGAATGGGTGTTACTTGATGAACTAAGGAAGAAGTGAGATGAAGGTAGAACCTCATGATGCTGAGTCACTCACTGTCACCGGTCTGGTCCTAGACCGTTCTCAAGGAATAGCTAATGGGTGATGGATATTTCTATACATTAAGTGCAATCGCACAATCATTTGCTGCAATAATTGCTTTAAACAGTATATTTGTTATCTATAAAATGCAGTTATTAAATAACCGAAGTAATGATTTATTGACACAATTAAGAATGCTTAGGTTTAAAGAATTTGGTGGTAGTAGTGGATTCAAAACTGACCGAGATCGAGCTAAAGATTGGATAAATAGTATTACGAATCAAGATCTTCTTAAATGGGCTGAAGCCTATGTTGGTGATAGTGAAATCGTAGCCCAGAATGTGAGCATTATGAAAGAATATATAGGTAATAATAATTCAATAAAAAAAATAATGGAATTATTTAAGACTTCTTTGATTCTTAATGGAATTATTATTGCTATATGCTTTATTTTATTATCATTGAAAGAAAAATTATTATGTTTGACTAAACATATAGAATTTATTTTATGTGTTGTCGTTTTATTTAGTTTAATCGGATTGTTTGTAACAATATATTCTGTTTTTAAAATAATTTTTACAAACGGACAATGAATTTCTCCAACAGAAAAACTCAAAGGGAAAAAAGTAGTACAACTTGGAAGGTATTTTTACCAGGGATAATATAGATGAAAAAATACATAAAACATCTAATATTGAAAATAGTCCAGGCATCAAAGTCATATGAATCTCATTGATAAAAAATATCTAACCCTACAATTTAGAAATAGAATCTACGAAAAAAACGGCACTGAATTTCAAAGTTTTTTTGAGAATATTATGGAAAAAGTCTTTCATGATTATCAAAAAATTCAACCATATGGTAAAGAAGGAGACAGCGGTAATGATGGATATATAAAAAGCTTCGGTGTATACTATCAAGTATATGCTCCTAATGAACCCAGGGTAAGTAAAGCACATGCAGCATCTAAATTAAAGATTGATTTTCAAAAACTCAAGGCTATCTGGGATGAAATATCAGAAATAAAAGAATATTATTTTGTATTTAATGATAAGTATACTGGTTCAGCTAAAAATATAGAGGCAGCGATTGCGGAATTAGAAAGAGAGAATCCAAACATAAAATTTGATATATTTTTGGCAAAAAATCTGCAGGAAGTCTTTTTTACATTAAATGAAGCAGATATTTCAGATCTTGGTTTCGATGTTGATTTAACTAAAGCCGTAAAAAATGCATATGAATATTTAGCAAAAGTTGAAATCGAATTGGATAGGGAAAATGCGGAATTCGCACATAGAATCCTTGAGAGTATAAAGGATATTATAAATGATCTTGATAGTGAAAATCTAAAATTAGAATACGATATACTAGAATGTAGGTGCTTGCAAAAACTTGAAAGCATAAATGAAGCCAAATCTAAGTATGATAATATTATAAGTCGATATCCCGAAGATCCACGTGCATTATTATATAAAGCTGAAATATGTCTTGGGAATAATGATTTTGATGAAAATGAACAACTGTTACAGCGTGCCCAACAAATTGACGCAAATCATTGGTTACTCAAATTCGAAAAATTGTTAAGAATATATTACTTAAAAGAAAGTATTAATTTAACAAATATTGATGAAAAGCAATTTTCTGATGATTTAAAAATAAAATCTGGTTTTTATCGTTTGTATGCTCATTTTCTAAGTGAGGTCGGTAATACTATAATGGCGGATAGTTTTATTGAAAGAGCGATCAATCTTAATCCCGATAAATTAAATAATTATATTACAAAATTATCAATAATTGAAAGAAAAATATATTTAGGACAGGATCATCCTACACCCGATAAATCAGCTTTGTTATTAAAAGAAATTGATGTAATTGAAGGAAAAATTACTATATTTGGTGGAACTGGACCAAGGAATAGAGTTGTTTTGAATATGAAAAAATTAAATATATTTCGTTTAAATGAAGATTATGATAGTTTCATTACACTAACAAAAGAAACTATTGATTTAATACATGTCTGTTACCTTAATAATCAAATTGATCAAATTTTAGTAGGATTACTATCTTTTGTCTTATTGCCTGATGATGATTACGAGCAATTGCTTAACTATATTGAAAAATCGCAATATGGTATCTCCGAAGATTTGATAAAAATTATCATTTTGCAGTTTAATGGTAGCAATAACCGCGTTAATATCGGTAAAGCTTTTTTTGCAAGAACAAATAAACAAAAATATGTAGATTTCATCAATTATTTGGAAACAAAAAATTATGATAATACACTTAAATTCCTAAGGAATGATCATGAATTTGCCATCTCTATTGCTGGTGCATTAACAAGCTTTCCTGAACTTAGAAAAAAGATTGCTGATTCGCTTACTGAAAAATTTTTAAAGCAAAAAGAAAAAATATTTCTATCAATATTTATAGATGAAAACAACTTAGAGGAAGCATTTAAGATAATACAAAGAATGGATTTATCTGAATTGAGTTATTTAGAGTGTAAACAAATATTGGATGTTGTATTAAAAAAACAGGCCTGGGATTATTCAATAGTGATTTTAGATAAATTAATTAAACATGAGAAGGATAAGAGAATTTCTTTACGGCTAAATTTATATTTGTTTAATGCTTTATTTCATCTTGGGAATTATCCGGGAGTAATAAAAATTGGAGGTGGTTTATTGGAACATGAATTTAATGGAGCGGATTTAGATTTAAAGCATAAAGAAATGCTTCTTGCACAAACTATTACTGCCTACATGATGAGAAGTGAATTTGTGCTAGCAAAACAACTTTTTGATAAATATCCTTTAAGAGATTCATCTTTTGATTTTAAAGTTCGCATAGAGGCGGAAATCTACATCAGAAATAATGATCCTCAGAAGGCTTTCATATCTCTAATCGAAGGCGTTAAAATCAAGAAAGTTTTAGCAGCTGCCGAATATGCCACATTATACCCACTTGTTGTTATTAAAATCGGTAATTTATTAAAATTTGACATGGTTACGCTAAATATAATAAAAGAGAATTCTTTCGTTAAATTAAAAAGTAAAACTAAATGGTATTTCATTGGCAATGATAATGAGCTTGATGCACTTAAGATCTCTAAGGAGACTGAGCTATATAGTCTTTTTATAAACAAAAAAATAACCGATAAAATTATTATTGAAAATACATATGCAATGCAAAAAATTGATGATTCAATTGAATTTATTTATTCAATTGAACAATATATATTTTGGAAAATACAACAGAATTTCCATGAATTAAGTGAAGAAAATATAATTGATGGTGTTCAAGTAATCGCCGTACCTAAAAAAGAAGGAATAATTGATACAAAGAACTTATTATCTTTTCTTGAAAATCTGCATGAAAAAAGAAAACCATTTATCGAAATGTATAAAAATAATCCCATGCCGTTTGCGATGCTTGCAGCATATGAGGGTGGATTATTGAAAGCCATTGGATGCGTTCTAGACGAAAATGCGGGATATATTAATTTCAGCACGGGCGTTGAAGACGAACTAAATAAACAAAAAAGAAATGCGGAAAATGTGGTTAATAATAAACTGCCATTTTATATTGATGGTACGTCTGCATTTATATTATCAGAAATGAAATATTTTTCTAAAATTGGCAATTATATACCAAATCTTAAAGTACCTCAATCTGTGATTAATTTATTAAACAAAATTGTTTTAGATTTGCAAAATATTCCAGGACGGGTTGGCTATATGAAATACGCGCAGGGTGGTATATCTTTTTTATCAATTGAAAAAAGCAAAAGCGATTTAATAAAGTCAAATCTTTCTAAAAGCATAAAGTATCTAGAGTCAAGATCTGATAATATTATTACTCTTTCTGACGCGAATAAAGCAGATTGTTTTTCAGAAAAGAAAATCCCACCTGAATTGTGTGATGCATGTATTTTAGCACAAAAAGAGGGGATCTATATGTTAACGGAGGATTTTCGCTATCTACAAATGAATGAATTGCAAACAAGCAAAAAAGCGCCTGAATATTTTTCTTCTTTAATTTTACTAAGAATTCTATACGAACAGAAAAAGATAGATTTTGAAGACTATTTAGACTTTTTCGGATATTTATCTTCTTACCGTTTTAGATTCATGCAATTGAGTACTGATGATGTAATAAAAGCTGTGTTTGGAGATACGAGTATAAAAACAGTAAAACCCGAGAACATTCGAAAATTTAATTTTCCACTAACACTTTCTGAAGAATATGGTGTCTCTTTCCAGGCTGCTCTATCTGTAATTGTTCAATTTTTGCTATATATATTAACAAATGATATTATTTTACCTGAACATATAGATAAACTATTTATAGAAATTATAGAATCATTTCCGTCACAGATGGATAAAAATGATCTTGGTCAAATTCTTCATAATATATGTGTGCTAGCGATAGAGGAAAATAAATCTAAATTTATTATTTTTCCTAAAAATAAAATCACTAAAGAAAAATTGGAAAGGTTAAAAAAGATTATAAATATATATCAATTTAAGAGACGATTATGGATACCCAATAACTAACTGGGAACAAAGCAAGAATTGGGGGTCAACCCTCGAAATTCGAAATCATATAAAGATGCTATTTGCAGCCGTCTAAGGTAATGAGTAATTGACAAAGTCTAAACTTTGGCTAAAATTTACAGTAGATTAATTTTTAGTATTATAGCTATTTATAAAAAAGGGAGGAATCATGCATAAATTGATAGGAGTAAGTATAGCAGTCATATTGTTTATCTACCCATTATTAGGGATGGGTGAAACAATAACCGCTGATGTGACAGGTGACGGTGTCGACGATGAAATCAAGATCGGCGAGCAGAGTGTTGTAGTAGAGGACGGACAATCCAGTAAAAAATACATTGTAATTTCAGGCGAAGAGATGCTGAATGGAGCATCGGTAAATGATTATTCGGTAAAAAGAAAAGGTAAAGAAATAGCAATTGAAATAGTCACTGGTCCAGAATCATTTACGGAAATATATGCATTTAAGAATTCAAAATTCTTTAATATATCCGGGAGATTGCCTGGAGAGGTGATAGTAACAGACGATGGTGAATTAGTAGGACATACAAGATATTTTTTCGAAGCTGGAGGATGGATCCCACTGCCATGGCCTCTTCAGGAGG
>Ga0214474_1000180_pt1 | contig 32768 bp, 29 predicted proteins | sample RVTome_2_FD_187335 | JGI IMG/M metagenome (GOLD analysis project Ga0214474, IMG submission 187335) | Soil microbial communities from uranium-contaminated site in the Upper Colorado River Basin, Wyoming, United States - RVT95D214 HiSeq ... | reverse complement strand
TGCACGCAGAGGCGTCGCTCCGTGCCGCCTACCGTATGGGCCTCCAGCTTGGCGATGTTGTGGCAGACGTCGTAGATGAGGTCGAGTCTCAGGGTGCTGGGGCCCATCCGCAGGACCTGCTCAAAGGTCTCCCGCACCCAGTGGGTGATGATCTGCCGGTTGGCAAAGGCGAAGTTGGCGGCGCAGGCCATGGCTGCGAGGTATTCCTTCCCCTCCTTCGACGCGAGAGGGGCGCAGCAGAGTTGCTTGTCGGGAAGTTCTATGCCGTATTTGTGCGCGGCCTGGAGCATCACCCTGATTGAGTCGTCGCAGACCTGGTGGCCCAGACCCCGGGAGCCGGTGTGGACGATGATTGTCACCTGGTCCTTTGCCAGTCCGAGGTCCCTGGCTGCCTTCTCGTCGTATATCTCAGCCACATACCCCACCTCGACAAAGTGGTTGCCCGAGCCCAGGGTCCCCAGCTGGGCTTTGCCCCTCTCCAGGGCCTTCGGCGAGACGAGATCGGGATCGGCGTCCGGGAGGCGCCCCTTTTCCTCGATGTGCTCCAGATCGTTCCAAAGGCCATAGCCCTGGTCCACCGCCCACTGGGCCCCCTTCTGCAGGACCTTGCGCTGCTGCCCTTTGTCGAGCTTCAGGTCCTTGCGGTGCGACCCTACCCCAGAGGGGATGTTGACCAGGAGGGTATCCACGATATCCCTGATCTGACCTTGAATCTCTTTGCGCTCCAACCCGGAACGCATCAACCGCACCCCGCAGTTGATATCGTAGCCCACGCCTCCGGGTGAGACCACTCCCTCTCTCTCGTCAAAGGCCGCTACCCCCCCGATGGGGAACCCATACCCCCAGTGGATGTCGGGCATGGCCAGGGAGCAGCCGACGATGCCGGGGAGAAAGGCCACATTCCTCACCTGCAGGAGACTCTGATCCTTTTTGATGTCATCCATCATGCGTTCATCGGCATAGACCATACCGTCGGTGCGCATCCCCCCTTCGCGAGGTATGAGCCAGCGGTACTTATCTATTTGCTTGAGATGTACGGAGATTTGCTCAGCCATTGCATTTTCTCCTCTAGATGTCAAAGATTATCCGGGCCTGCCAGCGCCCATCTTGTTCTTTTACCTCCAAGAGATGATAGGTCACGGCCTTTATTGCGGTATTGATGAGATGACGGTCTTCCTGGCGTCTTTCCCCCCTGGCCACCCCTTTAGCACTTCCTTGTTCGATCTCGGCCAGCGCAAAATCGCAAAAGAGCAGATCTTCCACCTCGTGCAGATAGAGGAGTTCCGTGAGCCAGGCCACCATCAACTCTTCTCGCCCCGACCCCTGGACCGCCACCTCCCGCCTCAGCCGTGCTACAACCTTTCTGCGGTCCGTGATGATGTCAAAGAGGGCCCGGGCCGCCTCTTCAAAGAGCCCTTTTACATCATCGGCCCAGACCCGTATCCCTATATCGCCGGTATGATCTAAGAACTCGTAACCTATTGTATCATGTTTCATGACGGCATAGTCACCCGTGAATCCCCCGACGTCTTGGCGCGGCGGTGAAAATACATCATATCTCCCTCTCTCGCCGGCGGGAGAGGGTAGGTCCCGCTCCGATTTATGCAAAGCGGCGCGGGATTCATCCTCTCCCCAGTGGGGAGAGGAAATCGAGAGGTTTTATTTTCTGAGCAATAGCACATAACTATTCACAGCCTACTTGGCCCGTTCGATATACTCCCCGGTCCTGGTGTCCACCTTGATCACATCGCCTTCATTGAGGAAGAGGGGCACCTGGATCACCGCCCCGGTCTCCACGGTGGCGGGCTTGGTCCCGCCGCGGGCCGTATCCCCCCGCACCCCAGGTTCCGTCTTTACGATAGTGAGCGCCACAAAAAAGGGGAGCTCCACGCCGATGGGTTTCTCATTGTGAAAGATGATCCGCACCTGGACGTTCTCCTGTAAAAAGTTGCTGTCCTCTCCCAATTGATCGCCGGTCAGGGTAAGCTGCTCGTAGGTATCGTTGTCCATGAAGTGGTATGCCTTACCCTCCTGGTAGAGGTACTGCATATTCCTTTCATCCAAAGCAGGGGTCTGCACCTTCTCCCCCGAGCGGAAGGTCCGATCGATAACATTGCCGGTGATCAGACTCTTGAGCTTTGTCCTGACGAAGGCACCTCCCTTCCCGGGCTTTACGTGGAGGAAATCAGCGATTACATAAGGCTCCCCCTCCAGCTCGATCTTAAGTCCCTTGCGAAAATCCGCCGTTGAAGCTGTCATCTCTCCTCCTCCGTGTTGTTATTATACTATCATGAGGTCCTTGGGGATCGTTGTCAGGACCTCACAACCATCAGCCGTGACCAAGACCATGTCTTCAATCCGCACCCCTCCCCAGCCGGGGATATAGATACCCGGTTCGATGGTAAAGACCATCCCCTCTTCAGCCACATCCTGGGAGTCCTTACCCACCACAGGCCATTCATGTACGGCGAGGCCGACCCCGTGCCCGGTGCCATGCCCGAAATGTTCTCCATGGCCGGCGTGATCGATATGTTCTCTGGCTGCCGCATCCATCGCCGCGAGCCTCACTCCGGGCTTCACCTGCGCTATGGCCCTGTCATGGGCATCCTTCACAATCCCGTATATGCGCCTCTGCTCCTCAGTGGCTCGGCCTACGATTATGGTACAGCTCTCATCGGAACAGTAACCCCGGTACCGGCAGCCGAAGTCGAAGAGGAGCAGATCGCCCTGCTCAAGAAGCCGCGGGGTTGGCTGCGCATGGGGGAGGGCTGAGCGGGGACCCGAGACCACAATGATGTCAAAGGCACTTCTTTCGGCCCCCCCTTTCTTCATACGGTACTCAAGTTCGAGGGCGAGGTCGGCCTCCCGCGCCCCGGGCGCAACCAGAGCCAGGACTTCTAGCCAGGCCTCCTCAGCCACCTGGATGGCCTTTTTTATCCCAGCGATCTCTTCGCCGCTCTTGGATCCCCGCAACCGCTCCAACTCATCCTTTATCGGAATCAACTCCACTTTCCCCATCCCCTTTTGCAGCTGCTCGAAGCGGGCTACGGATATCCCCTGGGCCTCAAAGCCCAGCCGCCTCAACCCGAGGGATGAAACCTGTGCCGCTAACCCTGTAATGCCCTTATCCACCAAGGAGACGCGGCAATTCCGCGTCTCCTCACGGGCCTGGGTGATATACCGGGAGTCCACCAGGAGGAGATTCTCATCCTTCCCCACGAAGAGATAACCCTCACTCCCTGAAAAGCCGGTGAGATATCGTATATTTTCCGGGCTGAAGAAGAGAATTCCCTCTACACTTTTTTTCTGCAAGATCGGTTCTACGCCCATAAGCCCCCTCTGCTCGCCACACCAAGGCTAAGGTAAATAAGGGTAGATGTCAAGATCGCGAAATGCGTTGACAAAGAGGCGGTTACGGGATATAAGAAGTGGCAGACAAGAGGGGAGGGGCATGGCGGCCAAAACGAGGATCACAAAAAAGAAGCTGAAGAAATCCGACGAGTTTATCACCTGGGGCTCCAGGGCCATGGCCTATGCCCTAGCACACATCACATATATTTTGCTGGGGCTCTTACTCGTGGCGGCAATCGTCGTGGCTTTTTTCTTATGGCGACAGCACCAGACAGCCAGCGAGGAGATGGCCTTTACCCTCTTGGGCAAGGGGATCGCCCTCTATGAGCAGGAGGGAACGCGTGATCAGGGCCTCCCTGTCTTCTCAGAATTGATCAAGGAGTATCCCCGGACGAAGCCCGGCAAAGTAGCCCTCCTCTATCGGGGCAGGGGCTATATGCTTCAGCAAGACTATGATCATGCCATCGCGGACTTCGATCTCTTTTTAAAGAGATCGTCGGAACCGTTCCTGCGGGCTATTGCCCTTAATGCCCTGGGGAACTCGTATTGGGCCAAAGGGGAATATCAGCGAGCCATCGATTGTTTCCAGCGAGTCATCGCCTCCGGGGATGAATGGCTGAAGCCGTACGTCCTTCTGCAAATAGGCATGTGTTGGGAGAAGCTCGGAGATAAGAAAAAGGCCATTGACGCCTACCAAGAATCCTTCAAGCTATTGCCGTCATCGCCATGGGGGACGGTGGCAAAGACCAGGCTCAAAAAGCTGGGTGGGAAAATAGAGTAACGCTCCGAAGCGGCGCTGTCCTTTGGTTTTTCAAGTCAGTCAATAACATCTTCTCCCCTTTCTATATTACGATAACGATAATGGGAGGGATAAAGATTTTCCCTCTATTCTTTTTCTTTTGGATTAATACACTAAGCTGAGGAGGAATTCCCAATGTCCACACTCTTTTCACCATTCAATCTTAACGGACTGCAAATTAAAAATCGTTTTGTCTTTAGTGCATGCGAAGATAATCTCGCAACCGATCAGGGATTTGTGACAGATGAGATGATAAACAAGAATCGGCAGTTAGCAAAAGGTGAGGTCGGTTTGATTATATCGAGCCATATCACGGTTCATCCCCTGGGGCGCTCAAGGAAAAATGAATTGGGAATTTACAGCGATGATATGATACTCGGCCTAAAAAAGTTAGTGAATTCAGTACATAACGAAGGAGGTAAAATTATATTTCAATTAGGACATGCAGGAGTCCAAACTACGGAAGATGCAATTGGACAATTGCCTCTCGGCCCTTCTGCTTCCAGTAAAAATAGCGAGATGAATGAGGATCAAATTAAGGATGTTATCTTTGCATTTATCAGGGGAGCTGTGCGGGCAATGGAAGCCGGCGCGGACGGCATCCAGCTACATGCCGCTCATGGATATCTTATTAATGAATTTCTATCTCCATATTTTAATCGTCGTTCTGATTTTTGGGGAGGATCCGAAGAAAACAGATTTCGGTTTTTGGGCAGTATTATCATTGAAATAAAAAAAGTATTGCCGGAAGGCATACCACTCTTAATTAAGCTCAATTCAAATGACTATACTCCGGAAGAAGGTATTATGCCCGGGCTCGCTGTATCGTATGCAAAAAGATTGGCTGAATTGCATATCGACGGGATGGAAGTGAGCTGTGGAACCTCCTCGCGTTCTCCATGGAATACATGCATGGGGGATATCCCGGTACAAGAGATCAGCAAAAGCTTTCCTGAATCTCAACGATCAAAGGTTGAATCATTTCTTAATACCTTGGTCGGAAAATTTGAACTCAGAGAAGGCTACAACCTTGAGGCGGCAAAGATGATCAGGCCGGTTATGGGCCATATCCCTCTATTTGCAGTTGGCGGCTTCCGTCATGTGTCCACAATGGAAGAGGTCGTTAAGAAGGGGTACACGGATCTTATATCTATGTGCCGACCTTTTATCAGGGAGCCTTACCTGGTTAAACATATAAAAGAAGGGAAGATTACAACCGCGTCGTGCACCAGCTGCAATAAATGCCTGGCTGCCGTGGTCAATGATATGCCTGTAAAATGCTATTACAAGGGATTTCCTGAATAAATTTTAAGTACTCTGTTTAAAGAACTTTTTTTGCCTTGAAAGGGATTGTAGTACAGAGCAAAGGGTAAAATTTTCTTTATTAAAATTTCTGCTCGATCCGCGTCTTTTTTACTCAATGGTCGAGGTCCGACCATCATCCCTCGGTCCATACCTCGTCTTGACTTTGGCAACTAAAAAAGCAACTTGACATGCGCAGCACTAACGGTTTACAATTACATACAAATTCATAGGTAAGGGAGGAAGGGTTATGAAAAAAATTGCGCTCCTGACAGTCGCGTTGTTCGTCGGCATCGCATTTATTGCAACTGGGTGCAGCTGGATGAAAGCAAAACCCGCAGCTGAGGCACCGGTAATTAAGATTTATGACATTATGGCATGCAATGTATATGTGGATTTTGATGCTTCGTATTCAGACACTCCCATAAACAAAAAGCAACATAAGTTTCTTATCGCCTTCTATCCGACACAGGATGTATCCACGCCTGGTTTGATCGATTCCATAACCGCCTATGGCCCGGGCGGCTATAAAGTAGAATTTGCAGTAAAGCAAGAGTTTAATGCCAAAAACAGAAACGGTTATATCTATGATGCAAAGTATAACAACTACTGGTATATGGTCAATCTTTCCACTGGTTTTATGAAAGAAGGCGAGTACACAATTGAGGTTAAGTGCAAAAATGGAGATGTGGTAAAAAAATCCCGGATTCAGAACAATGCCCCCTCCGATGTCCTGGTAGCTTCATATCTTAAAAACCAGAAGAAGATTTATAAGTCCTACTCCCCATCGACAGCAAAGAAGATCTCCGCCAAGACCGCGTTAAAGGATATTAAGGTTAGGTGGTCGCCACTCAAAAAACTGGGTGGTGTCGATGCCTACTATATCTTCCGTCTCAGTGAAGGCAGAACTGCGAAGGAGTTCAATACGCAGAAGCTTGTCTGGTGGGATAATGTCTTTTTTCAAAGGATGAGGGGTAACCCTACTGCCGGACGCAACAGAGGAGAGGTTGTTATGGATACCGAGCTGAAGCCAAAAACGAGCTATGTTTACTTTGTTGAGATAACGGACAGCAACGGCATGGGTGAGACAAATATCTGTATTTTCCAGCCGCACCAGATCGTTATGACGCCATAGGAACAGCTCACAAGAAGATCAAGTCTTCAACGGAGAGGATCTCGCGTAGGATTTTTTCCCGACTACATCCCCCGCCGGCTAAAAGCCGGTGGGGGATGAAAGGGTGGCAGGTTGCCTATGGAAAGGCGCCTGCCAAGCCACCCTTCTTGATCTATGCTTCAAAATAAGTAGTGAATAAGCTTTTCCTCCGCATCAGCGTAACTCCATACAAAAGAGGGGGCTGCTGTTTTCCAGAAGATAAAAGATAAGATAAACAGATCAGCTCCCTTTCTCCGTCATTTTTTATAATTTATTTTGAATTTTTAATTAACCGATAAGAAATTTTGTTATTATTATATTTTTTTGTTCTTATTGACAAAACACGTTAAGGCCGCATATATTATAAATATAAGCGTTGTTTAAGTGAATTAAAATCTAGGATTACAATAAAGTATGAGAATATTTTTGAGCGTCAACATTTTTTTGTAATTAATAATTACAAGGAGAAGGATGATGCGTACAAAAGAGCAATACTTTGAAGGCCTGCGGAAGATGAAGCACAATATTTACTATAGGGGCAATAAAGTCGGACGCGATATCGAGGAATTGTCCGCGCCTCAAAATGTGTTGGGGGTTACCTTTGACGCCGCCTCTGATCAAGAAACGAGAGACCTGTGCACGGCGACATCACATATAACCGGCGACACGATTAATCGGTTTTGTCATATACACCAGAGTGTAGAATACCTGCACAAGAAGCAGGATATGACCCGTACGTTGACACGGAAGGTGGGTTTTTGCATTAGCCGCTGTATGGGAATCGACGCTATCAATGCCGTGAACGCCGTTTCATATGAAACGGACAAGCTCAATAAAGGGCAAACAGAGTATTACAAAAATTTCTTAAAGTGGCTTGCAAACTTCCAAAAGAACGACTTGGTCGGCACATGCGCGCAGACGGACGTGAAAGGCGAACGGTTGAAGAGACCATCAGAACAGTCAGATCCGGACGCCTATCTCCGCGTCGTGGAGAAAAAGAGCGACGGCATCGTCGTCAGGGGATGCAAACTCCATATCACCCAAGCTTCGATCGCGGATGAGATCCTCGTCGTCCCCACCCGCGCTTTGGGGGGCAAGGAGGGTGAGTATGCCGTTGCTTTTGCCGTGCCTGGAGATTATGACGGAGTTAAACATGTCATCAATCCCCACGTGGTGCGCAAGCGGGACCATTTCCAGCGCGGATTTGACTGGGGCGTCGTCGACTCGTATGTTATATTTGACGATGTCTTTGTACCCTGGGATCGGGTCTTCTTATGCGGCGAGCACGCCATGGGCGGCTTATGCGCCCTCTTGTTCGCCCTTTTCCACCGACACAGCTACTCCGGGTGCAAGCCCGCGTACGGTGATATGATTATAGGGCTTGCAGCCATGGCGGCCGAGGTGAACGGCATTGATAAGAGCCCTCATGTTCGGGAGAAGCTGGCCGAATTGATAAAGGTCGCCGAACTCGGCTATGCGGCCGGATATACCGCCTCGGCCATGGGAAAACCGGAGGTCTACATCCCCGGCGTGGGTCAACGCCCGTTCGGCCCGGGTTCGTACATTCCGAACTCGATCTACTGCAATGTGGGCCGGTGCCTCACCGGCGAGGCCTTATTCCATGAGCAGGAGATTTTATGCGATATTGCCGGCGGCGTGCCTGCGACCTTTCCCATGGAACAGGAACTGGTTAGTGAAGAGTTAAAATGCCTGCTGGAGAAATATATTAAAAGAAATCCAGACATACCGGTAGAAGAACAAATACGGTTCTGGCTATTTTATGTCGATGTTGCTTGTTCAACCTATGCGGCTTTTAATACCTATGGCGGCTATCATGGCGGCGGCTCGCCGATCATGGAGCAGATCGCCATAACATCCCAATACGACATCGAATTCAGGAAGGACATCGTCAGGAAGCTTGCGGGGATGAAATCGGAAAAAGGAAAAAATTGATTAGCTGGTTAAGGATAAAAGGGGCGGCGGGAGTAAAGTGTGCAGTTATGAGCATTCTGTTTGCTGAAGGCTGGTTGCTGACAGTTCCCGGCGATGGACCATCGCCATCTACGAGCCTCAGGTAAACTTGCTTGGTCCGCATGAGCCCGCGCTTGCCGTAGATGATTCCCCTTTTGCCGCGCAGCAGGCAGACATGAGCTTCTCGGCCTTTTTCTCGCCGCATGTGGGGCACGCTACATCCGCATCCTTATCATTGAGCCCCCGAATGGTCTCAAAGGTATCTCCGCACGCCTGGCATCGGTATTCATAGAGAGGCATCTCGTTCCTCCGTAGCTCTTTTATTCGCTCTTCTATTGCGTTCGGCCATCAGGAAGTATATACCGCATCTCTCCCGAAATTCACAATAATCATCCGGCCGAGTACATTCCGCGTCTCCCTCATCAACCCAATTGTCAAACTTCTGACAGTGTACTTTTAGCGCTTGGGACGATGCGGTGGGTTTCATCATGACCTCACGGGCTCCCCTTGTAACCCCCTTACTGCTGGTCTTTTTCGGATCGATCCTCGATCCGGCAGCTTCTGCTCAGTCAAGTCTCCACCCCCAAGCGGGGCAGGATATATTTATTTAACACAAACCATGCCGCTACGACCGCAATAATCCAGATAAGGGCCTTCATCCATCCCGCCTTTCCTTAAAACATATAAACATGCTTAAAATATATATATCATCTCTTTTTTTTCAAGGGAGGGATAAGGATATATGTTATCCCTTATCTTCGAGTCCTTCGATAATGGCGGCGGCCAACAAGGGAACCATGATCTCGTGGTGCCCGGTCAAGGCAAAACCCTTGCCACCATTGATTGTCGGCCTGCGCACGACATTCTGGGTAGGCCGATAGTGCTGGATAAAATCCATATTGAGGGTGACGAAGTCCTCCACCCTATGGCCCAAATTCCTCGCTGCGCTTAACGCCTTGAGAAAAACCTCGGGCATGATCACTGCGGATCCCACATTGATATATATCCCATCTTCCAGAGATGCCACCAATGCAGCGAAGAGCCGAAAATCGCGATAGGTCAACTCGCCGATAATTGCGCCATCCGTGGAAGGGTGTATATGGACCACGTCGGTGCCGATGGCGACATGGACGGTCAGGGGGATATCGAATCGGAAGGCCGCAGCACAAATGCTCATTTCTCGATAGGGGAATTCCTCTTCCTTCTCAAGGGCCTTTCCAATTGCCTCGCCAAAACCCCGGCCCTCTTTGTGGCCGTCCTGCAGGGCGTTGTTGATGAATTCTGCCGTCTCTTTGGTCACCCCGAAGTCCCCCCTACCCAAACCCTCTTCCACCTCCTCGGAGGTCCTCCCTGCCATGGCGATCTCCACATCATGCACTATGCCGGCACCGTTTAAGGCCAATCCCGTGATAATCCCTCGCTGCATCAGATCGATAATGATGGGGTTTAAGCCCACCTTGATGGGGTGTGCCCCCATGCCCAGGAGGACCGTCTTATTACCTCTGACTGCTGCGACGATGCGGGAGACAACCTTTTGGAGATCCTCGGCTGCTAAGATGCGGGGCAGGGAAGGGAGAAATGCTTTAAAGGGTGATCCGGGGCGCAGCGGCGAGGCGAAGCGATCAACCCCTACCTTGCTCTTTCTCTTCCGCAAAGAGGAGGTCTTGATTCCCTTTAGTTCCAATGGTTGCCAATCAGGTCTCTGTTTCATCGCCCCCTCCTGAAGGGAAAAGCTCCCGCTCCACCAGCTCGCATATGATGTGGCTTGCGGTGATATGGGCCTCCTGAATCCGGGGGGTGCTGGCGGAGGGAACGTTTAATCCATGATCCGCCATGCGCAAGGCCTCCCCGCCATCGTTGCCGGTGAAGGCGATGGTTATCATACCTATCTCCTTGGCCTTGCGAAACCCCTCAATAACATTGGGTGATTTTCCGCTCGTGGTAATCCCCCAGGCCATATCCCCCTTACGTCCGACGGCCTCGATCTGTCTGGCGAAGATGACGGAAAAATCCGCGTCGTTGCCGATGCTGGTCAGAACGGAGGTATCGGTGGTCAGCGCGATGGCTGCCAGAGGCGCCCTATCGAAGAGAAAGCGATTGACGAACTCGGCGGCGATATGTTGGGCATCGGCGGCGCTGCCGCCGTTGCCGAAGATGAGGATTTTTTTGCCTTGACGAAGAGTCTCTCCTATGAGCCGAGCAATATCTACTATGGCATCCACATTCTCCTGAAAAAAACGCTTCTTTACCTTCAGACTTTCCCGGGCTAAATTTAATACTGCCTCCCTCAACGATCTCTCCTTTCTCCCACTCATACGGACAGTTCTCTTATATAAGGGCTGTTCCAGGATTCATAGATTACTTCTTTTTCGCGCTCCCCTTTGTCTCAAACAACCGCACCAGCATCACCCGCGCCCCTTTAATCCCTCATCCGCGATCCCGACAGGCATATGTTAGAACCCCACGGGACATGATAGTCTAATCAGTCGGCAAGGCCTCAACGAATCTCTTTTCGCACTTCTTCATGACCATCCGCGCCATCCCTATATTACCTTCCTTGGCTATGGCCAAGCCGACGTAGAAGCGGGTATCTGGTAAAGTCCTTACGATGAAGTAGAATTCATCGGTAGTTACTAGCACTTCTTCAAGCCTGCGTCCTTTTTTCAGGACTTTAAGGGCCTTCTCATTAATTTTTACTACCTCGGCATAATAGGCGGCAGCTACATCGGGGTCAAACGCCTGATCCTGAGCGGTAGCGACAATGGGCGTTCCCTCATCGATGCTAACCACTTCTGCGGCGATAACGTCTGGAATTTCTCTAGTCAATTCCTCCAGTATTACCTTGATGGAAGCGGCCACGCTTTGAGGAGCCCCTGGCTCTTTCTCCTTCCCTTTCTCCGCTGCTTCTCCCTTCGTTTCCGCAAGGGTATCTTCATCTTGTCTCCGCGCCCCTTCAAGCAGGAGGTACGAGAGGGAGATTACCTCTCCCTTTTTCGCCCTTTCATCTTTACTGAGGGGCCGCATGTCGAACCCACCGCCTTCCCATCTCACGATCTCGAGAAAGGCCTCCTCGCCAAGATGAGCACTTGTTTTCACCCACAGAACAGTATCACCTTCCAAGCCGATTTCACCCTCTTCTCCGATATTATTGGTCACGAGGACCTTTACCGCCCTGCCGGCAAAGGAGAGAAATTGGAGCAAATCGGTAAACTCCATCTCCTGAATGGCCACGGAAAACCCCTTGCGCTCCACGATCACCCGTACCGTATCCATCAATTGCTTAAGGTCCAGAGGCTTTTCCAAATACATCACCGCCCCTTTTTGCTTGGCTAATGACCTCACGAGGGCGGAACCATAGGCCGTGGTCATGATTACCTTTACCTTAGGGCGGTTTTCGCGCAGCCACATCAACAGATCGAACCCATCTCTGCCCGGCATCCTGATCTCAGAGATGACCAATGAGATACCCTCTTCATTCTCCAGCGTGGAGAGGGCGTCTTCGTAACTGGTGGCGCCCAGACAGTCGGCATAGGAACTCAGATAGTCCCTGATACTGGAAACCGTCGCTTCGTCGTTATCTACTAAGAGCATTTTTGGCCGCCGCTGGTGCATACCGTGAGCCTCTCTATATCTTTCTTTCTTGGAAAGGGCGCGCCCCTCTGAGGCCGGATGGGTTACCTAGGGACGGTGTCGCACTAAGGAAGTCTCTGAGTCGGTGATAACTCCCTTTCGTATGGATGATGGCAACTGCCTTGAAAAGCACCATAGATGTCCCCCGAGATATAAAGCGCTTGGGGATGGAAAATCTCTTTTTTGTACCTCACCTTCTTTATCATAAATAGGATGGTTTGACAATAGAACTCACTATACAGATCTGCGGGCCACAATGATTGAGGTGGATTCCTGACAAATCCTTGTGGGTTTAAAAGAAAAGTTACACGCAAGATCCGGGAAATGCTCGCCTAAATCAATCAGCGTTTTCCTCCCCAGCTAGGGCGACTCTCTGATCCTTTTTTTCTCAACTGCATCATCGGCAGACGATCCACACTATCCCTATGAGAGCCCGCAATGCCTTTAGTTTAGCCTCGTTGCTCCGAGAACACGTCGATTAAGGACAACCTTTCAATGATGCCATCATTCCTCTCACGGAACTCTTGAAGCTGGCCGTTAAGCCAGTGCCTTCCGACGATGATAACCATCTCTTTCAGGAAACCGGGCACCCTCTCCCTGAAGACCTTCAGGGCATCGTAAGCGATCTGATTTTCCTTACCAACTAATTGCAGCTTGATTCCCTCCACACGGTAGAAAGCCAGTCCTCCGAAGCTCTTTTGCAGGGATTTTTCCACGGGTTTTTTACCCAGCTTTTTTGCTATCCCCTCTACCAGATCGTTCCATAAAGCGATGAATTCACCGAAATTCTCAGATGAACGCATCGATACCGCTGCGGCGGCAAAGGATGCTATCTTCCCGGACAGATAATAATCCACGTGCTGCGTATCTTCCCAAATCGTGGAGATGTTAACCGGTCGCCAGTGCTTTTCGAGGTCATAAACACCGAGCGGTGTGCCCTGAAAGAAAAAGAAGTAATGCCGATCTCCATTCTCTTTGTGTATGCACAGGTGTCCGGTGGGGTTCTTCTCCATCAGCTTGCCCAGCATCTTGTCGAGATTGAACATAGTGACGGAAAGCCCCTGCCATACCTTTTCGCCCTGAAAAACGGATAAAAATGCGTGTGCCAGTTCGTCACCCAGGAGATAGAAGTTAAACGTCGCATCAGGGGCATCCATTATTTCACGGACTTCCCGCATAGTAGGGCTCTTTCGGCCTGCGGAGATGAGCGGTAACCCTAGGTAGAAGAGCACCTGGTTACGCCCTTCCGACGTGGTGATTCTGGCCTCGCCTGAGTACTGTTTCTTTTGAATTTCAGAGAGGAAGCCATCGAGATCGAGAGATTCCCGCTTGAGGTCCCGGAGCAACGATTGCACCTCCAGAGTTTGTTCCAAGGAGATCGTGGTTTTCATATCCTGCGTGACCGCATCGAGGATAACGGGCTTTTGCCATTTTGCTTCGGGGGCATTTTTATCCTCAGACATGGAGTCCTTATGCGTGATGGTTAATTCCAAAAACCCATCCTCACCGGTCTGCCATTTTGCAAATTCTTTCACTAGATCAATACCGGCATCTCTTTTTTCTTCCTGGGTAGTATCTTTCTTTTCCGCCCATATCGAGACACCTGCTTCATCCCTTCTTCTGGCCTCCTCCAGGAGCAGAAAGGAGAGGGGAACGGATAGTTTCTTCCCCTCGGGCAACTTCATCCCCTTTTCCAAGGGGAAAACCTCAAAACTTCCGCCTTGCCAGCTCATAATCTCATAAAAGGCTTCCTCACCCTCTTTCGTGCCGCTTCGGATCCATAATATTTCCTCTCCATCGAGGCCGATCTCCCCCTCTTCACCCAGGGGATTGAATATCTGTACCTTCGCTGTCTTATTGGCAAAGGAGAGAAATTGGAGGACATCGGCCAGTTCCATATCCTTTAATGCCACGGAAAACCCCTTGCGCTCCAAAAGCTGACTTACCACCTGTAAGAGTTGCTCGAGGTCGAGGGGTTTTTCTAGGTACCTCACAGCCCCCTTTTGCTTTGCCAGCGATCTCACCGAAGGAGAACCATAGGCCGTGATCATAATCACCTTCACCTGCGGACGGTGCTCGCGCAGCCACATCAGGAGATCAAAGCCGTCTTTATTCGGCATCCTGATATCGGAGATGACCGCGGCAATACCTGCGTTCTTTACCAGGATAGCGATGGCCTCATCATAGCTGGTAGCGCCCAGGCATTCGGCATACGAGCTGAGATAGTCCTGAATGCTGAAGACCATCGACTCTTCATCATCCACGACGAGTATCTTGGGGTTTTTGCTTACCATATGATCCTCCTTTTTTAATATTAGCAAGGAGTGTGCCAAACCCGCTTATGATAACTATATAATATTATTGATTTTTAATAATGAGAAATGTGGGTGGTGTGCCAAATGGCGGATACCGCCACTTGGGGGGAGAAAAAAGCATCTCTGCCAATTCGTAGATGCTTACAAGTTTTTGTGCGCAATCAATGTGCCGCTTATCAGAGGGTAGTTTGATGTCTATTCTATGAATTTTACATTAAGATAATTCGGTCCAAAATCGATTGGATAGCCATCGACTAAATAGCCCTTTACCGTCACCTTGCGATCGATATACTTGTTGAGGTCAATGTTGTCACTTCTTAGTGCGTACACTATCCGTCCCTTATCGTCGAGCAAGACGTGCGTTCCGTACATATACGTCGTAATCCCCTGCTTTTTGATGGTGCCTGATGACGTTATTTCTCCAGGCTTACTTGCATTTGCCCCAAAACTGGCAAGGGGCAGCACAATTACCAGGGTCAAAATAAGTGCCGAAATTTTCAGATACAGTCTCTTGTCATACATTGTTCCTTCCTCCCGGCCGTTCTCATCAGATACTTCCTTCAAAGTTAGTCTCTACCGTTCACTTTTTCTGCGGCTGCACGTGCTCCTCTCGATGCCCTTGTTAGGAGGCTATTCTCCTTCAGCCATTCAAGGGCTTCGGCTCTTGTTACGAAGTATCGCATGTTCACGCCCCGATTCCGCGAGATCGTCTCAAGGAATCGAGCATCCTTCACAATTGCTTCGGGCACAACGATTGCGTGTTTGACCCGCTTCAGAACGCGCGATCTCGCAATACCAGTCGCGTGTTCAAGAAGAGGAATTGTCGACGGAGAAAAGTGTACCTCCGAGCAATCAACGAGAACTTTACTCAGTCGCTCTTCGCTAAAGACCCTCTCTCCCGTATCGCGGTCTTCGGCAAGGTCTTCTGGCGTAACCTCGCCAGTGTAGACTATCTCTAATAACCCTTTATCCTTCAGGATATGAACGCGTTTGGACATATTCTCTCCTCTGCCATTCGCGCCGCCGGCACTCATCATTCACCTTATTGCCCCCCTACGACCACGTGCGCCTGGTGCAGTGTCCGCCTATTTATCGTCATAGGCAACGCGAACATTTACTTTTAAGCTTATTCTGCAGTTGGCAACATTATAGAGTGAATATAGGGGGTGTGTCAATAATTTTGTGTGTATAAACTATGAAAATAAGGTTATTCGTGCAGCATAATGCCATTCAATCTATTATTATATGGAAGCGGTTTAATTGTTGATCTTGTTATAATTCAGGCATCCACACCGTTGTCTTGGTTATGGCTTATACTGGATCCCAAGGTCCCTGAGCTTGTCGCGCAGGGTGGTGCGCGGGATCTGCAGGGCCTTGGCAGTGCGGGAGATGTTCCCTTGGAAGCGTTGCAAGGCCGCAGCTATGTGTCCCTTTTCTAGCTCCTGCCAGGGGATAATCTCTCGGGGCTTGTGCGTCAGCTCCAGGGGAAGGTGCCGCCTCTCGATGATCGATCCGTCGCACATGATCACCCCCCTCTCGATCATGTTCTTGAGCTCTCGCACGTTACCCGGCCAAGGATAGTGGAGGAAGACGTCTTTGACCTCCGGCGCGAACCCCTCGATACCCCTCCTCATCCTATTGGAAAACTCACGGAGAAAATGGTCGGCTAAAACAAATATATCTTCCTTCCGCTCTCTCAAAGGCGGGATGGAGATGAGAAAGGCGGAAAGACGAAAATAGAGGTCTTGACGCAGCCTTCCCTCTGTCAACATAATCTCAGGCTCGCTGTTGGTTGCTGCTATGATCCGCACATCAACCCGGACATTTTTGCCCTCACCCAGCGCCCGCACCTCCCCCTGCTCTAAAACGCGGAGCAATTTCGGCTGGAGCTCTAAGGGGAGGTCGCCGATTTCATCGAAAAATAGGGTGCCTCCGTCTGCCCATTGGGCAAGCCCCTTTTTATTTTTTGTGGCGCCGGTGAACGAACCGGCTTTAAAACCGAATAGCTCGCCTTCAAACAGATCCCGGGGAATGGCGCTGCAGTTTATATCCACGAAGTTTCCTTTGCGATTCGAGACCTTGTGGACCAATCTGGCCACCACCTCTTTACCGACCCCTGTCTCACCCACGATGAGCACGGGGGTAGGGTGGGGTGAGACCTTATCAATCAAGCTGCGGATTTCTTCGAGGGGGCTTGACTTACCGATGAGGACAAATTCCTCTTTAGCCTCCAAATAAGCGATTTTATCCTGGAGTGAGACCATGGCATTGACCCGCTGCAACGTGAGGGCAAGCTCCTCCAGGTCCACGGGTTTCGTGATATAGTCATAGGCCCCTGCCTTCATGGCTTCTACGGCCGTGTGGGCGTCGTCCCTGCCTGTCAAGACGATAAGGGGAGAGTGGGTTGCTATATCTTTGAATTTCGGTATCAGTTGAATTCCATCGACATCGGGAAGCCCCAAATCTAAGAGGATACACCCGTATCCCTTCTGCGCTTCATCGAGCCCTTTGAACCCTTCCCTGACGACGGTGAGGTGATGCCCTTTATCCTCTAGATATTCGACAAGGGAAAAGGCAAAGGCCTCATCATCTTCTATCAACAGTGCGTCCATACCCCTACACCTCATCTATCCTCAATAACGGAAGGGATATCTTGACCTTTGTGCCAATGCCGCCTGGCCCTTGAGCGATTTCTAAAGAACCGTTACTCCCTTTAGTGAGTGTTTCTACGACAAACAATCCCAATCCCATACCATAGGGCTTGGTGGTAATAAAGGGCTTCTTGCCGAGGGAGGCCAAGACGCCTTCGGGAATACCCCTCCCATTATCTATAACCTCAATCTCCACGGTGTGATTACGCAAAGCCAAGCGAACTCTTATCTCTGCCCCCCTTCTCCCGATCAAGGCCTCCTGGGCGTTTTTAATAAGATTGGAAAGTATCTGATGAAAACTATCGGGATTTCCTCTAAAGCTTATGTCCTTTTCCTCCGACGCCAACCGTATGTCGATCCCTTGTTGCTTCAGCTCTTCCCGGTAGAGGTCAACAGCTTCCTGGGCTACTTCGGAGAGGCTAAAGTTGACCATATACCGTATGGCCGGTCTGGAGATATATTTTACCGAAGACAGCAGCGAATTGAGGCGGTCGATCTCATTGATGATCCTTCCCGTATAAGGAATGATTTTATCCCTATGGTCTGTGTCGGATTTAAATTTTGCTTCCAGGGATTGGGCCAAGGCCCTGATGGCTCCTAGGGGGTTCTTAAACTCATGGATAAAAATGGAAAAAAATTTGATGAGATCCTCTTCCGGAGGGTAGACCTTGACGAGATAGGTCGATGCCCCCCCCTTGTTCCCCAATGGTATCTTCTCAAATCGATAGTGTCCTGGCGATTTTGATTCAAAGGCATCCTTTAATACGTCGTCGGCATAGAGCAGCTCTCCCCCTTCATCGACAACCATGATATAAGGTCCGCTCATGCTTTACACCACCTGTCTTCAGTGTACGATATTAGTCTGAATTATTCAACTACCTTGTCAAAGGGAGGGGGCATGAGAGTGTTACGATGAAAGGGCGGAGAACACATCTTGATAAAACGTCGCTTCCACAATCTCCTGCTCGATGCCAAGGATATAAAGAGGGATATCATCCAAGGGGAGTCTTTGCAACTTAACAAAATCTTTCTCCGTCGTAACAAATAAATCCACTGTTTTGCTGTGTTCGCGCAACATCAGCACATCCTTGAGGTCATAGTTGTAATGGTCAGGGAAATGGATTTCTTTTACGATATCCGCCCCTAATCGCTTCAAGAGATAAATAAAGTACCCTGGGTCGGCAATCCCCGCAAAGGCGAAAACCCGCTTTCCCTGCACCACATGGGGAGGAAACATCTTTCTTGGCGCCGCCTCCATGAAAAAGGCCGATTTATATCTGCTGTGATAGAGGGGGACTGCCGGGGCATGATAGCTGAGCACGCTCTCTATCTCATTGAGGGGTAGAGAGGGTTCTGCCTTGGCAAGGACGAACATGGAGGCGCGGCGAAGGCATCGTAACGGCTCCCTGAGGGGCCCCCGGGGGAAGAGATGGCCATTGCCGAACCGACGCCGGGCGTCAATAAGAACGATATCCAAATCCCTCTTGATTCTCAGATGTTGAAAACCGTCATCGAGTATTAGAACATTCATGCCAAATCGCTCATGGGCATAGATCCCCATCTCGTATCTTTTTTTACCAACCAGGACAGGAACGCCTGGTAACATCCGGGCCAACATGAATGGCTCATCCCCGGATTCGGCAGGGGTCAGATATATCCGCTTGTTGTCGGAGACGATGCCTCCTTGTCCCTCTTTCATCCCCTTATATCCCCTGCTCAGTATCCCGACACTCATTCCCCTCTTCAGCAACTCCCTGGCTAAAGCGACGACCAGAGGGGTCTTGCCTGTCCCTCCCAAGGTTATGTTGCCCACACTGATGACCTTGCAGGGGAGTCTCCTCGATTTAAAAAGCCCCCTCTGATAGAGTGTTTTCCTCAGCCGCACAACCACCCCGTATATCCAGGAGACGGCAAGCAGGGGGAAGAGGAATATCTCTAGCCACCTCTGGCCAAAGGGCCACCTCCGGCGGCCTCCATCCTCTTGGAGGAGCCAATCCATCCAATTTTTTTTTAGCAGCCCCTTACTCATCCCTTAAAAAATTCCTTCACTATCTTCATTGTGCTCTCCAAGGCACCCTGATGTTCTTGGAGCAGGGCAAGGCCTTTCTCACCCATCTCCTTGCCGAGAGAGGGATTATTGATAAGTCTCCTCGATGCCTCCGCAAGCTCTTCAGGTGTTCTCACTTGGATCCCCGCCCCCCTTTCCACCGCGAGCTTGGCGATTTCATTAAAGTTTTCCATGTGAGGGCCGAAGATCACCGCCTTACCATGGGCCAAGACCTCCAAGATGTTATGCCCCCCTACGTGACAGAAACTACCCCCCACAAATATGGCCGTTCCCAGGCCATAGAGGGCAGCGAGCTCGCCGACGGTGTCCAGCAGGATGATCTCTTCCGGGCGGCGTTCCTCATCTATCATTGTTCTTCGCACCCATCGAACCCGCTCAGATCCCAAGAGTTTTTCTACCCGAGTGATCCTCTGTAGATGTCTGGGGGCCAAGATCAAGATAAGCTGAGGAAGATCGACTCGTAACCCCTTAAATACCCGCAGGATCAACGCCTCTTCCCCCTCATGCGTGCTGCCGGCGATCAAGACAGGGGCATCCTTTGGCAGCCTCAATGCCCCTCTTAATTGTGTTGCCGCGGTCTCGGACGGTTGCGCAATCTGGTGGAACTTGATATCGCCGGTAACGTGGATGGCATGCGGGGCTGCTCCCAAACTCACCATTCGCTCCCTGTCAGGGATTGACTTAAGGCACAAGGCGTCGAAGTTCTTCAGAACACCCCTGAAAAAGAAGCGCAGGGGCAGATAAAACCGGTAGGAGCGGTGCGAGATCCTCCCGTTAAACAGTATCACGGGGATACCCTCTCTCTTTGCCCCTCTCAGGAGGTTGGGCCACAGCTCTGTTTCCGCCACCAACAGGAGGCGGGGCTTGATGCGTTTCACCGCCCTCCTCACTATCCAAGGCAGGTCTAAAGGGGCCAAGAAGGCCGCGTCGACGCCCTGAGCCCGGGAAGCAATGGCCCTGCCTTGGGGGGTGGTAGTGGAGATCACAAAACCGTGGTGGGGATAGGCCCGTTTCATCTCAATCAAGAGGGAGAGGGCAACCGTTACCTCTCCCACGGATGCGGCGTGAAACCAGAGATGCGGCTTCTTTCCCAGCTTCTGGAGCGTACCGGGCGAATAAAAACCCCAGCGTTCTCGATGGAACGACCCCTTTGAGAAAAGGATCTTCGGCAGGGAAAAAGGCATTGCAAATAAGGAAAGAAGGAGGAAAACAAGATTATAGAAGAGATAGCTCAATGCGATCACTGCTGTTCATCCATAGGGGAAGTTATTGCCCCATTCAACCCCTCAATCCGCCTGGTCCGCTGGAGGCACGTGATAAGAAAAAAGGCCTCCCCGGGCCCTCGTCGAAGGATTAATCGGTGCCAGATCCTACGCATATCCCCGTTACGCCACCTCCTGCAGCGGCCGGTCCTGATCTTGGAATTGGAGTTCGTAGAGTTTTTTGTATTCGCCGCCCATGGCCATGAGCTCTCTATGAACCCCCTCCTCGATGATTTCTCCCCCGGACAGGACGAGGATTCTATCGACATTCCTCACCGTTGAGAGGCGGTGGGCGATGACCAAGACGGTCCTTTTCTCCATCAGCCGGTCCAAGGCCGACTGCACCTCGCGCTCCGATTCCGTATCCAAGGAGGATGTAGCTTCATCCAGGATCAAGATAGGCGCGTTCTTTAATAAGGCCCTGGCGATAGAGATTCTCTGCCGCTGCCCTCCGGAGAGCCTGACACCCTGTTCACCGATGACGGTATCGTATCCCTGGGGGAGTTTGAGGATAAAATCATGGGCATCGGCCATCTTGGCCGCCTTGCTCACCTCTTTTTCAGAGATGTCCGGCCTGCCGTAGGCGATGTTGTTCCGCACGGTGTCGTTGAACAACAGGGTCTGCTGGCTCACCACGCCGATCTGATCGCGCAGGGACTGCAACGTCGCCTTACGAATATCCATCCCATCGATCGTAACCTTTCCTTTGATAATATCATAGAACCTCGGCAGGAGGTTTACCATGGTGGTCTTTCCTGCCCCGCTGGAGCCTACCAGGGCCACCTTTTCCCCGCGCTTCACCGCGAAGGTGATGCGTTTCAGGACCATTTCATCGGCGTAGCGGAAGGAGACATTGTCGTACTCGATCTCTCGGGAAAAGGGAGGGAGTACCTGGGCACTGGGTGCATCAGCCACCTCTGGCTTGAGGTCTAAGATTGCAAAAACTCGACGGGCAGCCACTATCCCCTCCTGGATCAGGAGGTTGACCTTGCTCAATCCTCTCAGGGGATCGTAGAGCAGGGCCATGGCGGTCATGAAGGAAAAAAATTCCCCCACCGTCATTGCCCCACTAATGACCCTATATCCACCGACCCAAATAAAGGAGCCAACGCCGAGATACGCCAGCCACTCCATCACCGGGTTGGAAAGGGACCTTATCTTTACCCGCTTCATGAGATATTTGAAGTATTGCTCGTTGGCGTCGCTGAAACGCCTATTCTCATACGCCTCCATATTGAAGGCCTTGACGATACGGTGGCCGAAGATGGTCTCCTGGAGAAAGGTACTGATGTAGGCCATGGTCTCCAAGGTCCTCTTGCTGATCTTGCGCAGTTTTCTGCTGAACTTAATAAAAGGGAAGGCCGCTAAGGGAAAGATAAAAATGGCCACAAGGGCAAGTTGCCAGTCCCGATAGAAGATGACACAGATCAAGCCGATGGCGGTAAAGACATCCTTCACCATACCGGTTACCGCATCGGAGACGGCACCCTGGATAGAGTTCACATCGTTGGTGATGCGGGCCATCAACACCCCCGTCGGGGTCCGATCAAAAAAGGAGAGGGAGAGGGTTTGCAGGTGGCTATAGATCTGATATCGTATATTCGCCACCACTCGCTGCCCCACGTAGTTCATCAGGTACCCCTCCCCGAAGCCGAAGAACCCCTTGATCACACCGAGGCCCATAACCGCCAGAGGGATGACTGTCAACATGAATTTGTCTTTATTAATGAAGATGTCATCCAACACATTTTTGGTGAGCAGGGCGAAGGCGGCGGTAATGCCCGACACCGCTCCCATACAGACCATGGCCACGAGGAGCCTGGGCCAATAGGGCCGGACGAACTTCAGCACACGGATATAAATATCCTTGCCTTTTATTGCACTCCCATCATCTACAGGGCGATCCGGGCCACCCTTTGATCCGAGTTGGACATCCTTACGCTTCATGCTACTCCCATCATCTGCAGGGCGATGTGGGCCACCCTTTGAGAGGCCCCCTTCCCACCCAGCTTATCGGTAATGAGACGAAACTCATCCTTGATCTCTTCCCTCTTGGCATGGTCTTGCAGGATCTTTTTCGCCTCGAGGGCAATCCTTTGGGGGGTCACCTCACCTTGAAGCAACTCCGGCACCACCTTCCTCCCCACAACGATATTTGCCAGGCCGAAGCACTTTATTTTTACCAGCATCCTGCCGATGAGATAGGTTATGGGGCTCAACCGATAGATGATGACCATAGGGGCTCCGGCAATGGCACCTTCCAGGGTGGCGGTACCCGAGGCCATCAACAAGAGATCGGCGGCCTTCATAACCTCAAAGGCTCGACCCTCGACAATCTCGATAGGAAGCCGGCTGCCCGCTATACATCCCTGGACCACATCCCTGTCGATAGCCGAGGCAAGGGGGATCATGAAGCGAGAGGTAGGGAATGTGCTTGCGAGGATCTCCGCAGCGCCTACGAGGGGCGGCAAGAGGACCTTCACCTCCCGGCCCCTACTGCCGGGCAACAGGCCGATGAAGAGGGCGTCGGCGGCGATTCCCAATTGCCTGCGCGCTTTGTCTCGGGACAGGCCGTCATCGAGGATATCGAGGAGCGGATGGCCGACGAACTCCACATCCACCCCCGCTTGCTCATAGAGAGAGGCTTCGAAGGGTAAGATGACCGCCATCTTTGCCACCCGCTTGGCGATCTTTTTAATGCGCCCTGGTCGCCACGCCCAGACCTGAGGGCTCACGTAGTAGAGGACAGGCACCGCATTATCATTGAAGACCTTGGCCAACCGCAGATTGAATCCAGGATAATCTATCAGGACAGCCAGATGGGGTTTGTGATCCTTGATAAAACGCTTCATCTGCCTCCAGGCCCTCCAGATATGCCCCATCTTTTCCAAAACCTCGGTAACACCCACCACAGCGAGTTCGGCAGAGGAAAAGAGGAGATGCACCCCCGCCCTCTCCATCTCGCTCCCCCCGATGCCGTAACATTCCACCTTCGGTGATAAGGATGCCATTGCCTCTACCAATTTCGCCCCATAGAGATCGCCCGAGGGCTCCCCGGCAACAATCACTACCTTTTTGCCGGAGCCCATCACTTCATGGCCTTATTGATGACATCGGCGATCTGAAGGGCAATCTCCAGGGCCCGCTGCCCATCCTCGCCAGTGCAGACAGGGGGGGTCCGCTCACGAACACTCCGCAAAAAGGCCTTCACCTGCGCCTCCAAAGGGTCGTTCTGCCGCGACACTTCATCCACCTGCATCCCCGCGCTTTCCCCTTTCCCCCTTCGAGTAATCGTCAGGCTCTGCTTCATATAATCAACTGCAAGGTGAGAATCTTTTTGGAGGATGACCATCTTGCGTACTTTCTCCTGGGCGATCCTGCTGGCAGAGATGTGGGCCACACATCCGTTCTTGAAGATGATGCGCGCATGGGCGACATCGATGTGAGGAGAGCAAAAGGGGGTTCCTACCGCCTCAATACCCTCAATGTCCGGCCCCATGATACTGAGGATGATATCGATGTCGTGGATCATCAGGTCTAAGATGACGTCGACATCCGTCCCCCTCCCCGAAAAAGGGGAAAACCGATAAGATTCTATAAACAGGGGGCTCTTCACAGCGCCGTTCATGGCCGCCAGGGCCCCGTTAAACCTCTCCAGGTGCCCTATCTGAAATATGGCGCCTCTCTCCTTGGCCAGGGTATTGAGTTCTTGGGCCTCGTGGACCGTAGCGGTTATGGGTTTCTCTAAGAGGACGTCAACACCTGCCGAAAGGAAGTCTTTCGTTACGCCATAATGGGCAAGGGTCGGGACGGCGATGCTCACGGCCTCAACCCGACCCAAGAGGTCGCCGTAATGATAGAAAGGCTGGCAATGAGTGCACGCGGCCATCTCCCGGCAGCGTTCCTTGTCGATGTCCGCCACGCCGATGAGCTCGGCCTCGGGGATGCGGGCGTACTTCTCCGCATGGATCTTCCCCAGATATCCAACACCTACCACCCCTACCTTGATCTTGTCCGCTGCCACGCTTATCTTCTCGTTACCCCTCTCTTTGTCCCCTTGATAAACTCCAACATATGCCGTACCTCCGGCAGGGCGGAGACGGGATCCTCTTGCACCTTCTTAATAGCCTCCTCCATGGTGAGGTGTGCGCGGAAGAGCACCTTATAGGCCTTCCGTAATCCCGCGATAACCTCCTCAGGAACCTTGTTGCGCTGCAGATTGAGGACATTGATTCCATAGAACTTGACCTTCATCCCCGAGGCGGTGACGTACGGAGGGATATCCCTCGTGAGGGCTGTCGCTCCTCCCACAAAGGCGTAGGTCCCGATCCTGACATACTGATGAATGGCCACTATTCCACCGATGATGGCGTGATCCCCTATCTCTACATGTCCTCCCAAGGCGGCATAGCTGGACATGATAATGCGATTTCCTAAGGTACAATCATGGGCGACATGGGCATAGGCCATGAGAAAGTTCTCGTCGCCGAGGACGGTGTTCACATTACCGAAGGGTGTGCCGCGGTGTACGGTCACGAACTCCCTGATAATATTGTTATCCCCGACGATGACGGCGGTCTCCTCACCTTTATATCTCAGGTGCTGGGGAGGGGCACCTATTGAGGCGTGCTGATAGATCTGACACCCCTTGCCTAGCACCGTCCACTTATCGATGACGCAATGGGAACCTATCCGCGTGCCCTTGCCGATCTTTACCTTTTCTCCTATGACGGAGTACGGTCCTATCTCCACGCCATCGGCCACCTCAGCCGTCGGGTGTACTATCGCGGTCTCGTGTATCATCTCGTGCCAACCTCCTTATCCATGATGGTGGCCAGGATTTCCGCCTCCGCGGCCAGCTGCTCCCCTACAAAGGCCTTACCCTGAAAGGCCCAAATCATACCTCGGTGTTTCGCCACATCGATCTCCAGGCGAAGCTGATCCCCCGGGACAACCGGCCTCCTGAACTTTATCCGGTTCATGGACATGAGGTAGACGCCCTTGCCTTCCGCCTCCTTCCCCATGGCCCGAAACGCCAGCACGCCGGCGGTCTGCCCCAAGGCCTCAATGATGAGGACACCGGGCATCACCGGTTCTCCGGGGAAGTGACCCTGGAAAAAGGGTTCGTTGGCCGTAACGTTCTTGATTCCCACTATCCGCTTGCCTTCTTCCAGCTCTATGATGCGGTCGACAAACAAAAAGGGATAGCGGTGGGGCAAGACATCCATGATCCCCTGTACATCGATCATCGATTCCCTCCTTTCTCTTCTTTTTCTTTCTCTACCCCTGTTTTCTTCTCGAACGCGTCTACCCGCTTGCGCAAAAGGTTCAACTCCTTCTTCATCTCCGGAAGCCTCGACCATACCGCAGCCACTTTCAGAAACTGCCGGTAAGGCAGGTGCGGGGTCCCCAAGACGATCTGATTAGAGGGCACATCCTTAGCGATACCGGACTGGGCCCCGATCATAACGTTGTCCCCTATCTCAAGGTGGTCCACCAGCCCTACCTGCCCTGCCAGGGTGACGTTTTTCCCGAGCTTCGTGCTCCCTGAAATCCCCACCTGAGCCACGATGATACTGTGTTCCCCTATCTGCACATTGTGGCCGATTTGGACGAGGTTATCGAACTTCACCCCCTTCTTGATCAGGGTCTTGCCAAAGGCGGCCCGATCAATGCAGCAATTGGCACCGATCTCCACATCGTCTTCGATCTCCACGATCCCCACCTGCGGGATCCTCACATTCGCCTCTCCATCCTTAACAAACCCAAATCCGTCGGCCCCGATGATTGTGCCTGCATGGACGATGACGCGCTTTCCCAGGACACAACGGGGGTAGATGGTCACATTGGGATGGATAACGGAGTCTTCGCCGATTACAGCCTGGGAGCCGATGGAGACAAAGGGATAGATGGTGACCCGTGAGCCGATCTCAGCCTCATCCCCGATGGAGACAAAGGGGTGTATCGTGGCATCCTTGCTCACCTTGGCCGAGGGGCTGATCCAGGTCATGGCTGCAACCCCTCCGGCAACGTATGGTTTCTGGGTGAACGCTGTAAGGATCTTGGCCGCGGCCAAGAGAGGGTTTTTGACTATGAGCAGGGGAAGGGGGATATCCGCTATCTCCTGGGCAACGATAGCGGCAGCGGCCTTGGTCCCCTTCAGCAGGGGGATGAATCGCTCAGTGCTGACAAAGGTGATATCACCTTCCTGCGCCCCCTCTATCCCGGCGAGCCCCGATATAGCGATTGAGCCATCCCCCTTCACCGTGCCCCCGACCTCGCGGGCCAGGCTTTCGAGGCTCCGTTTCACAGGCTTTACTCCCTGGCGGCATCAAAGGCCTTGAGCACCTGGTCGGTGATGTCGATCTCCTTGGCGGCATAAGGAACCGTGGCTGCTTCCAAGATCACGGTATATTTGTTATCCTGGCCCAATTTCTTGATTATTATCATGAGGCTCTTATTTAACCTGCCAGCGCTTTCCTTATTTATCTGCTTGAGTTCGGCATCGGCATCCTGCCCCAACCGATCCAGTTCTTTTGCCTTCTGCTGGTACTCCCGCTCCTTGTCTTTCCTGGCCTGCTCGTTGAGCATGCCGGCCTTCTTCTCCAAGGATTCCTTTATGGCATCTAATTCCGCCTTCTTTTTGTCGAAAGCCTTTCTCCATTCATTCCCCTTCTTCACAAAGGCGTCCCTCTCCTTTGACCATCGCTTAGACTCATTCAAGATTCGCTCGAGATCGAAATAGCCGATCTTGATGGATTCGGCATAGGCAAGAGGCGAGGCAACGAGCAGACCTAACAAGACAAAACATGCAAGAACCTTCTTCATCTATGAACTCCTTTCTCTCTAGTGTAGTATTTAAAACATCGCCCCCATGGAGAAGTCCCACACGCTCGATTTCTCTCCACGATACGATCTGGGGTTGAGGTTGAATCCCCAATCGATACGGATGGGCCCAAAGGGGGAATACCAGCGGATACCCGCCCCAACGACGTGCCGCACGGGCATGAAACTATTATTAAATTTTGTGTCGTAGGTTCCCCCACCCCATGCCTTGCCGACGTCATAGAATACCGCTGCCCGCAACCCGATGGCCTTGCTTAAAGGATAGATGAATTCCGTAGTGGCGGTCCCCCAATTGAGGGCTCCGATGGGCTCGTTACGGTCATCCAGGGGTCCGGCCATCCCATACTCGAACCCCCTCATGGTCTTGCCACCCCCGAGATAGAATTTCTCGTTTATGGGGACAGGTGCGTCGGTATATGGCCGGATCATCCCGGCGGTTGCCCGGAGGTTTAAAACCAGGTCGCCGACGATGGGGTGAAACCAGCTGGCCCCACCGCTGGCACCATAGAAATAGTTGTCCCCACCCAGGCCGGCAAAGGTCCCGGAGACCCATAGCTGCGATCCTTTCCTCGGGTTGTAGGGGTCATCGATGGTGTTTCTGGAAAAGGTGAGGATGACCTTGCCGGTGGTGCTTGTCCCTTCCTGCTCAATGATGTACTGTGAGGCGTAAACGTGGTCGACATCGTATATCCTCACCCGCTCAAGCCGATATTCGAGGTCACCCCTGATGGTATCCGTGATCTCCCTGCCGATCGTGATGCCGCCTCCTAGCACATTGCTCGCGTAGGTCTCATACTCATAGGTCTGGTTATAGGCGTCAAATCCAAGGGATACCAGCGTATCTAAAAAGCGCGGATCGGTGAAACTTACGTTAAAATTATTCGACTCCCCTCCCAGCTCCGCACTCACCGAGGCCTTGTATCCAAGACCAAACAGATTTCCATGGGAGAGCTCAATGCTCCCCAGCACCCCCCACGTGTTGCTGTATCCTGCGCCGAACCCCAACTTCCCCATCTGCTGCTCCTCGACCCTAATGTCCAGGTCGATGAACTCCCTCTTCTCCGTGGGGCTGGGGATAAACTCCACTTCCTTAAAATATCCTGTCCGCATGACCCGCTCGCGGCTCTTGCGCACCCGGGTAGAGCTGAAGAGATCTCCTTCTGCTATCTTCATCTCCCGCCTGATCACCTTGTCCCTGGTCTTGGTGTTCCCCTCCATCGCTATGCGGCCGATATAGGCCTCAATCCCCTTGTCGATCTTAAAGGTCAGGTGCACGAGCTTCTTTTCATGGTCCAGCATGGTCAAGGGGGCAACGTCCGCATAGGCGTAGCCTTTATCGGTATATTGGTCGGTTAGCCACAGGAGGTCTCTCTGCACCCGTGAAGCGCTATAGACCTTTTCCACCCGGCTCTTGAATCCCTTCAAGAGCTTCTCCTTGGTGGTCAGGATGTCTCCCTGGATGTCGAGGCTCCCCAGCCTATATTGCTCCCCTTCCTCGATCCTGACGGTGATCTGGATGGATTTTTTATTTTTACTGAGGGCGATCTCCGGCTCGCTCACCCTCAACGTCACATAGCCGTAATCGAAATAGAGGCTTCTGATACGGCTTACATCCACCTCTAAGACGTCCGTCTCCAATTTACCAGCGCCGCTGAGCCACCACACCCACCCCTTTTCCTTGGTCTTCATAACCTTTTTGAGCCTTCTTGACCCAAAGACCTTATTCCCCACGAAGGTTATCTTGGTGAGGTAACCCTTTACCCCTTCGACGATATCAAAGTAGACCACCGCCTTATTCCCCTGCTCAAGTTCGACCCGATACTCCACCTCGCTGCCGAAATAGCGCTTTGCGGTATAGAGTTTTTTGATCTCCGTGACGCTGGAGCGCACCTTGCCTATGTCCAGGACCGAATCTTGTTTGATCTCGATGACCCCCTCGATATCCTCCTGGCTCAGCTTGTTATTGCCGGAGATGACGATATTCGCCACAGAGGGTTTCTCGATCACGGCATAGGTGAGTATGATTGCTCCCTTGGTCTCAGCTACATCGACCTGCACGTCTCGAAAGTAACCCAGGCGGTAGATAGCCTTGATATCCTCACGCACCCTCTCTTGGGAAAAGGGCTCCCCTACTTTGCTCCCTATCTCTTTGAGGATTATCCCTTTATCCACCTGCTCATTTCCGAAGACGACAATCTCCCTGATCACCCCCTGCTGGGCAAGCGCCGGGGCAACGGAGGTTACAAGGAGAAAGAATACAACAAGGCCTAGCATTTTCATCCTGCTCACGATAACACACCCCCTTCGGGTCAAAAAAGCACTCCTTAATAGCAGATATTCACCCGTTTGTAAACTACATTTTCAGGCCATTCTTCCATCCACCAGGGAGATCCGTTGCGGGAAGCGCCGCGCCAAGGCCTCATTGTGGGTGACGACGATGAGGGTAACGCCCTTCACCCGGTTGAGGGAGAGGATAAGCTGGATGACCCGTTCCCCGGTTTTGCTGTCCAGATTTCCGGTCGGCTCATCGGCCAACAAGAGGGCGGGGCGTAAGACCAAGGCCCTGGCAACGGCAACCCGCTGCTGTTCACCGCCGGAGAGTTCACCCGGTTTATGCCGCATGCGGTCCTTGAGACCTACCTCCGTTAAGATCTCCTCTGCCTGCTTTTGAGCCTGCTTTTTGTCCATCCCCTGTATCAAGGCGGGCATCATGGTATTCTCCAAGGCATTGAACTCGGGCAGGAGGTTATACGATTGGAAGACGAAGCCTATGTCGCGGTTCCTCAATTCGGCCAGGGCCCCGTGCGGACGGGAGAAGATATCCACCCCCTGATAGAGGATCTCCCCCTGGGAGGGTCTGTCCAGGGTACCCAGGATATGCAGCAGTGTCGTCTTCCCTGCCCCCGAGGCCCCTGCAATCGCCACCCGTGCCCCTTGTTGTACGGTAAGGTCGATCCCCTTGAGGGCGTGGATCTCTGCGTCCCCCTTTTTAAATACCTTCTGGAGCCCCCGTACCTCAAGTATGGGGACGGCCTTGCGTTGCCTTACACCCATTTCTTTTCCATATCCCGCGAAACGGAGGCCTTATCTCTTACCTCCTCAAGTCTCTCACGACCATATTTTTTCAGGATCTCACGTATCTGCGGATAGACCCCTAGTATCTCTTCCACATCATTTTTAGAGGCCAGCAGAAGCTCTGTGCGGGTCACCGTCCTCACCGAAGCGGTGTGATTCCTACCCAGCAGGAGCGATATCTCGCCGAAGATATCCCCTGCGGCAAGATGGCCTACAATGACCTCCTTTCCGCCTTTGTCAATGACAACCTCCGCCCTGCCCGACTTGATGAGGTAGAGGAAGGCGGGCAGAGTTCCTTCTTGTATCACCGTCACGTGCGGCTCCACCACCTGATGGGAAAATCTCTCCACGAGGCGCTTTCTATCGTGCGGACTGAGGGCGTTAAAGGGTGGAGAAAGGGCAAGGATAGTATCCACCACCCTTCCTTTATAGAGCGTCAAGAGGACGTCGGCGATATTGGGATAGACCCGCTTGATCTCGTCGAAATCATCTCGCGTCATCTCCAGAAGGCTGACGTCGGTCAGCGCCCTGGCCGAGGCGCTGCGACGCTGCTGGGAGAAGAAGCTGAACTCCCCGAAGAAATCCCCGGCTTCGAGGAAATTGAGGAGGACCTCCTTCTTTTCTTTGATATTGTATTTATATATCCCCACCCTCCCTTGGCTGACGACGTACATGGAATCCCCCTTCTCTCCCTCCTTGCATATCAGGCCCTCTTTGTCGACCTGATACGATTTAATCCGCGCCAAGACTTGATGGAACTCCTCTTGTGAAAGATCGCCAAAAAGGAGAGGGACGCTCGTCTCCTTCACCTCCTTCTGGGAGAGCAGATCCTCCTTCCTGGATGAGAGGTCCTTTAAGACCTGGAGGGTCTCCTCATCTTCCGGCTCGATCTTGAGTATGAGCTTGCCGAGGGCGATGGCCTGGAGGAAAAGCCCCTTTTTAACGTATTCCGCCAGGACATATTTATACCTGATGAGGGATTCGGGCTCTCTCCCCACCTTTCGCAGCAAATCCCCTATCTGGACCTGAACCTCTAGATCTTCCGGGTTAACCTCTGCCAGCCGCTTGAACTCCACCAGGGCCTTTGCCAGTTCTCCCTTGCTGATGTAGTGATTGCCCCTCTCTCTCAGGGTCTTCTCATCATCTTTTTTTTCGCTCATGGTCACTCGTAACGCAAGGCCTCCGTAGGGTCAAGGCTTGCGGCCTTCCATGCCGGATAGATGGTTGCGAGCAGGCTTATCCCCATGGCCACACCGATTACGATGACCACATCGAGGGGATCCACCCTGGAGGGGAGCTGATTTATCCAATAGACATCCCCCGGCATCGCCTTGAAGCCGAGCAGCCGCTCCAGCAAGCCCGTTATCGCCCCTAAGTTGTGGGCGATGAGGAGCCCGAAGACAGCGCCCAAAAAGGTTCCCACCAAGCCGACGATGAAGCCTTCAAAGACAAAGACCTTCATGATACTGCTGCGCCTCGCCCCCATGGACTTGAGGATGGCGATATCGCGATGCTTCTCCATCACCACCATGATCAGGGTGGTGATGATATTGAAGGCTGCCACGCCGACGATGAGGGACAAGAGGATAAACATCATCAATTTTTCCAACTTGAGGGCGGAGAAGAGCTTCTTAAACATCGTCATCCAATCCTTGGCGTAGTAACCGGCCCCCAGGTGTTCCTCGATCCTCTCCGCGATGACGCCTGCCTGGTAGATATCCTTCACCGTTATTTCGATGCTCGTAGCCGCATCCCCTATCCTCAGGAACCCCTGAGCGCTGGGAAGGGAGATATAGGCGAAGGTCGAATCATAATCGAACATCCCGAACTCAAAGATCCCCGTCACCTTAAACCGCTTCACCCGCGGGGTCATCCCTACGGGTGTTATGTCCCCGAGCGGGGAGATAACGGTTATGGTATCATCGAGGAAGACCCCCAAGGTCTTGGCTAGCTCCTTTCCTATGATGATGCCGGGGAGCCTTCCGCCTGCATCCCGGTTCAGGCTGTCGATATCACCCTCTATGATGCTCTTTTGCAGGTTGGATACCTTGCGTTCCAACGGAGGATCGATTCCCCGCACAAACGCACCGGCTACCCCCCCCGTGCCGGACAACATGACCTGAGCAGAGGCAAAGGGGGCGGCGGCAATGACCCCCGGCACCCCTTCGACCTTCTTTATGACCTCGCGATAATCCCTGATCCCGCTTCCATATTTACTTAGGATAATGTGGGCATTGGTCCCCAGGATCTTCTCCCTGATCTCATGCCCGAAGCCGTCCATCACGGCCAGGACGACTATGAGTGCCATCACCCCCAACATGATCCCGATGATGGAGAAAAAGGTG
>Ga0214474_1000179_pt1 | contig 32793 bp, 31 predicted proteins | sample RVTome_2_FD_187335 | JGI IMG/M metagenome (GOLD analysis project Ga0214474, IMG submission 187335) | Soil microbial communities from uranium-contaminated site in the Upper Colorado River Basin, Wyoming, United States - RVT95D214 HiSeq ... | reverse complement strand
GTTCATTGAGACGAAGCTAGCCGCCGACGAGGAGCACAGGGAGCACATAGAGCACATAAGGCAGGTGCACGACTTCGACAAGATCATCACCGGCATCAGGGACAAAACCCGGAAGACGAGGAAGGAGAAGGACGAAACCTCGGCTAAGAAGGAGGCGGACGAGATCTTCGAGAAGTTCAAGAGCGGGGAGAAGCTTAGTACCGAAGACATCATGATCCTGCAGAAGACAGGGTACATGTGACCTGCACGGGCTACACTGGAAACGCAGGGATGCGCCAGTAAGCCGAACGAGGTATGGCGGACGACACGCTGGCTGTGTCCGTCCGACAGCTTGTCGGGGGCCAGTTAGTATATAGCCTTCACTTCGATAGTTATATATAGTGTACCGCCAATATATGACCCGGGAATTTTGGGCTAGTTGTTAGAGTGCATCCCATCCCTTCTGACAAAGCTAGCCCTTCCCTTCCCTTTTTTTGTGCCTTAGAGCAGGTATGCACAAGCTATTTATGCGAAAGGCCGCTTAGGCAGAGAAGCCGACTAACATGGTGCTAGATAACCTGGGCCAGTCCCTCAGAGGGGCTCTTAAGAAGATCGCAGGGGCCTCTCACGTCGATCAGGCACTGGTGAAGGAAGTAGTCAAGGACATACAAAGGGCACTCCTTCAGTCCGACGTCAATGTCAAGCTAGTCCTGCAGATGACCAAGGAGCTCGAGAGCAGGGCGCTCTCGGAGAAGCCGCCCGCGGGCATGAGCGCACGGGAGCATGTCATCAAGATCATCTACGAGGAACTTGTCAAAATCGTTGGGAAGCAGAAGGAGATACCCGCGAAACCCCAGCGGATACTCATGGTCGGCCTGTACGGTCAGGGCAAGACCACGACCACCGGGAAGCTCGCCCGAGACCTGGTCAAGAGGGGCATGAAGGTCGGGCTGGTTGCGGCGGACGTTCACCGGCCGGCTGCATACGACCAGCTCTCGCAGATCGGCAAGAAGATCAATGTGCCCGTTTTCGGCGATCCCAAGGAGAAGAGCGCGGTCAAGATCGCCAAGCGCGCCATGAAGGAGTTCGAGGGATACGATGTGCTCATATTCGACACGTCTGGCAGACACGCCCTCGAAGACGACCTTATAAAGGAGATTGAGGAGATTGCCAAGGCCGTCGAGGCGGAGCAGAAGATACTGGTCATAGACGCCCAGACCGGGCAGCAAGCGGGCCCCCAAGCGAAGGCGTTCCACGAGGCTGTGGGGCTTACGGGCGTAGTCATCACCAAGCTGGACGGCACTGCCAAGGGCGGAGGAGCACTGAGCGCCGTCGCAGAGACCGGCGCACCGATATGCTACATCGGCGTGGGCGAGCACACGGAGGACCTCGAGAAGTTCGACCCGGACAGGTTCATAAGCAGGCTGCTGGGCATGGGGGACATCAAATCCCTAATGGAGGCCGCCAGTGAGGTCATGGACGAGGAGAAGGCCGAGGAGGCCGCGAAGAAGCTGATGTCGGGCAAGTTCACCTTGAAGGAGATGTACGAGCAGATGGAGATGCTTCAGGGGATGGGTCCCCTCAAGAAGCTCGCGGCAATGCTCCCCGGCTTCGCGGATAAGGTCAAGGACCAAGACATGGAGGCGACTCAGGAGCGGCTCGGGCGGTTCAGGATCATAATGGACTCGATGACCGAACAGGAGCTGGAGAACCCCAAGCTTATAAAGTCCTCCAGGGTGGTCAGAATAGCCAGGGGTAGTGGGACGAGCCCCAGAGACGTCAAGGAGCTTCTCAAGCAGTACAACATGTCGAAACGCGCGATGAAGGGCTTCATGGGCAACAGGAAGATGCGCAGGCAGCTCATGAAGCAGTTCAAGGCGGCGGACATCGGCGCCAAGGAGCAGTGACAAGGTGCGCAGGTTCATAGTTCTGGGTCACAGGGCCATCACATCCGCGGAATTCAAGCTGGACGACCTGTGCGGCTCTACCGGACGGTTGGATATCCTACTCAGGTGCGTCAATTCCGCATTCTTCCTATCCCACGGAATCAGGAAGGACGTCGAGATCGTCCTGATGCTCCTGGGCGAGCCAAGCCCACCCAAGACGATAAGGATTGACGGGTCGGAGGTGAAGTACCTCAACCCCGATGAAAGGAGCACAGCTGCGCTCATAAGAAACGCCCTCCTCCAGAAGGGTGAGGGAGAGAGGCGGTGCTCTCCCGGCATCTACGTGTCAGAGAGGGACTATTCCGAGGTGCTCTCGAATGTCTCCAAGGAGTCGAAGATGTACTACCTCAAGGAGGATGGCCAGGACATAAGGGACGTAGCCTTCGGAGAGGACAGCACTTTCGTTCTCGGAGACGACCAAGACCTTTCGGAGCTCGAGGAGTCAGTTCTCATGGCCTATGAGCCCAAGAAGATCTCGCTCGGGCCTATCAGCTATCATGCGGACCACTGCGTCACGCTGGTCAATAACGAGCTAGACAGAAAGCAATAGACAGACAATCAGACAGTGTTTTCAGGGACTGGCATATCCGGCAGGGCGCCCTCTCCCTCGCCGTTCTCGGGGTTCGCTTCATACCTGACGCTGAACCTGCCGTTGTTGAACCGTATTGTGGCAGACCTTAAGCGGCACTTGTAGAGCCTGACCTTTCTCCCCTTGTAGACCTCTTTCTCGCGGTCCACGCCTATCAGGCCCGCCTGCTCGAGCTCGTGTATCCGCCTATAGCACGCAGCTATCGGTATCTGGCAGATCTTGCTCAGCCTCTGGGCTGACATGGGAGAAGCGTACGTGCTGACAAGGATCTTCTGGGAATAATCGTCAGCCAGGAGCTTCGAAACCTCCTTATTTCTCTGCTCGGGGGTCATAGAGGTCGAGTCTTATCAGGTGGTCCATGACTTAAGGCGGTTTTCGTCAGGTTATCAGACCTGATAACTCGCAAGGGCCTCCGCGAAAGCATTAATTCCCCCAGACATATCTCCTGCCGAGAGAGGTTGCCACATGCCAGTATGTCCGCTCGACTTCAGGTACGGGCGCCCAGAGATGAAGGCGGTTTTCGATGAGGAGGTCCGCCTCCAAAGGCTTCTAGATGTCGAGGCTGCCCTGGCGCTCGCTCAGGCCAAGGCGGGGAACATCAAGGCGGAGCACGCGGACATCATCAAGAAGACGGCCACCACGAAATACGTCAAGCTCGAAAGGGTCCAAGAGGTCGACAAGAAGATCAACCATGAGATCACAGCGCTCATACGGGCTCTGAGCGAACAGTGCGGCGAGAGCGGCAAGTTTGTCCATGTCGGCGCGACGTCCAATGACATTCTAGACACCGCTGCGGCGCTTCAGATCAAGGACGCCATTGCTATCATCATGAAGGACCTAGACTCGGTGAAGAAGACACTCGCAGCGAGGGCCAAGGAGAACAGGGACACTATCATGGTAGGCAGGACCCATGGACAATACGCCCTCCCGATTACCCTGGGCTTGAAACTGGCCAACTATGCGCTTGAGGTGCACAGGCACGAGCAGAGGCTGAAGGAGTGCTCTTCCAGGATACTGGTTGGCAAGATGAGCGGGGCGGTCGGGACCGGTGCTGGGTTCGGACTCAAAGCTCTCGAAGTCCAGAGGAATGTCATGGAGCAGCTGGGACTCGGGGTCGAAGATGGCCCCACGCAAATAGTCGCAAGAGACAGGTACGTCGAGCTGGTCTCCGTGCTGGCGAACATCGCATGCTCGGTCGAGAAGTTCGCCACCGAGGTGCGGAACCTGCAGAGGAGCGACCTCGGAGAGGTGTCCGAACCCTTCGACGACGCTGTCCAGGTCGGCAGCTCGACCATGGCCCACAAGCGCAACCCTGTTGCGGCAGAGAACGTCTGTGGCCTTGCGCGGATTGTCAGGGGGTTCATGACACCAGCGTACGAGAGCGCGATCCTGTGGCACGAACGAGACCTCACGAACTCATCCGCGGAGAGGTTCTTCGTCCCTCACAGCTTCATTCTTGTAGATGACATGCTCGCCAAGATGGACAAGCTGTTTGCTGGCCTGGTAGTCAACAAGGAGCAGATGGAGAGGAACCTCGCCAAGGCGGGGAGCGTCATAATGGCCGAGTCGGTTATCTTGGCATTGGTCGGGAAAGGCATGGGTAGGCAGGACGCTCATGAGCTCATAAGGAAGTGCAGCATGGAGTCTCAGAAGGCCTGCGAGGATTTCAAGAGCTATCTATTGTCAAACAAGCAGGTCTCATCCCTGATGTCTGAGAAGGAGATAGACGCAGCGCTGGACCCGAGAGCGTACCTTGGCACGGCTGGCCAGACCGTGGACCACATTCTGAAATTGGTGTCCTGAGCAAAGCTAGAAATACGACGCCCAATCTCCACCGTTTGCAGCACGGGCCCTTAGATCAGTGGAAGATCGCTTCCTTCGCAAGGAAGAGGCCGTGGGTTCAAATCCCACAGGGTCCACCACGATTCTCGGAAAAGCCCATAGGGGAGGAAAGGCGATGACCAGCCGAGAGGAATGGCAAAGAAACTTGTCAAGAAACGACGAAGCATTCCATGGGGCCTGCTCATCCTTGTCTTCTTCATTGCTGTAGTTCTCTTTGGGATCGTGCGTAGCGGCATATCGGGGGGAACAACACTCATCGAATGGATTGATTGGGGCGGAAGTCTGGCACTCTGGAGTTTCATCCTGCTTAGGTATTTGGAATGGAAGAATTTCGGTGGAGACGAGTGGAAGGGCTATCTGAGGATTTGTTCGTGGGTGGCATTGTCATTGGTATTCCTCATTGTCGCTGTTAGCGTCTTTCTGTCGTTCCCCAGCATCGGAGAATGAGATTGGTGCGACTCTCACATCAGAAAAGCCATAGGGAAGGAAAGGCAACATGAATAGCTCAAAGGGAAGTAAGTCTCTAATTGACATGGACTTGCTCGGTGTAAGGTTCTTATCCCTCTGGTGTAGAGACAACGAGACTGGTCTTAGTCTTGGCGTTTGCTGGGAGAATCATGATGTCCACTTCACAGCCTATTCTCGAAGGGGAGTTCTGAACTGTCACATCACCGACAAGGAAAAGAAGGTCTGGGGGAGAGAAATACACCTGGATGAGATGCAAACGCTGGCTCAAAGATTCATGAGGAAGATTGTTGGCAAATGGAGAGCTAGAGAGAAGTTCTATCCGATTGACCCAAGAAGGCTAGAGACCTGGAAAGACCTATCTATTACTGACGAGAAATACCAGAGAATCGACTTCGGAGAGTACATCAAGCGTGTGATCCCGATGCTGTTCGATGTTGATGAGAAGCCTGCAACGATTGAAGATTCGATAAGACAGGGACCGTTGTTCGGTCTTCAGAAACGGAGGTTGCAGTGGCACTTCATTATTGCCGAGCCAGACGGAACCGCTGTAAGATTCCCCTTGGACCCCTACAAGAGTCCACTGAGAATGTTTCCTACTTTCGAGGGGATGCTCCGATACATGAATTACCTCGATAAGAAGGGGTTCTTCGATCACATCACCATGTCTTTTGATAAGGAGGACATGCAAAGGGTCTTCGGAGAGATTGAGCTGATGGTCTCTAGCACCGAGGTCGCCGGGAAAAGCCCATAGGGAAGGGACGATCCCACCAATCTAGGAAATAAGACGATGAAAAACACAGATTATGTCATCTACATGACGACAAAACACGGCCGAACGTGGAAATGGCTTAAGGACAAAACTGGCTGGAAGCAGATCGGTCCAGAAGGTCAGACTCATCATCCGACCGCAGAACAGGTTCTGAACCATCTTCTGCGGGCTTGTGCTAATATCAAGCCGATCACTCTCAAAGTGGTCTACAAGCCACATAAAGAACGGAAAAGTCGCACAAGTCGGTAGGGTAAGAAAAGTCAAGGGGTTTAGGTCGGTTCTTCTGTCGCCTTCCAAAGACACGATAAACGACCCGATCTGTACCTTTTCGAGTCGAGCCAGTCAGATTGGTGGGTTCAAATCCCACAGGGTCCATTTAAATTCTTGACTTCAAATAATTATTCCTTGGAAAAGCCCATAGGGGAGGAAGGGCGATTCATGGGCCGCCTCGGATGTGGGTTCGGGGCTGATGGAGGAAGACAGGTGCTGTATATCTACACGGCCAAACTGAAGGGGGAGAAGGAGAAGCAGTACAAGGCGTGGTGCTTGAGGAACGTTAGAGAATACAAGAAGAGGGTTCCACAAGGTTGGAAGCTAGTAGGCGGCTACGGCGCCACCATGAGCTTAGCCGATTTCGATGTAGCATGGGTCTGGCAGTTCAAGAGATGGAGCGACTGGGACGCGTATTTTGACCTCGAAGACAAGGTCTTGGATAAGCTGATGGAGGAGGAGAGAGAGTTCTTCTTGCCGGGGACCATGAGAGCAGTCGTGATGCGTGAGATAGAAGACTGGTCTATGCCAATCACGAAAAAGAAGAAGAAGTAACTAGGACGCCTGAGAAAAGACCATAGAAGAGGAAATGCAAAGGGAAAGAGGTTTGAGTCCACAAGCACTGACTCGCGTGGCTCAGGCTTCAGGCCACGGAATGCTCCACATCACCTGGCCCGGCATTGCTCCTGGGTCGGCACGGTCCGTGTTGACGAAGGTCCCCGGCCACCATACCTTCACAATTGGAATCAACCAGACAGTCGAAGGTAGGTCGCCAATCGTGTCTGCCGAGAATTCTATCTCGAATGTTGGTCCGTCAATTGTGAACGACGGAGTTGCTATGACTGTATTTGTAGGACAATCCAGTAGAATTGTAGAGTAGTCCGATCCGTCATACTTGAGCGCGATGAGGAAGAGGTCTCGGACGGGTGCGGGGGGTTCCCAGGCATCGAGGCTAATCCATAAATTCCATTCAACGAGTGTGATGCCCTCAGGCAGTGCATCTCCCGCCTGCGGAAGATCAGCCGCAAGTTGCATCCCGAACGTGTAGGTCTTCCCCTTTTGCCCAAACCATACAGATACCATGTCGAAGTATCCGGTCTTTCCTACTGGTGACTTGTCCCCCCACTTGCCCTGGATCTCGCCTGTCACCCAGGAATATGTATTGCCGAGGTCTCCTGTTCTGTCCGGGATTATCATTGAGGTCCCGGCTGAGACCGGCTGAGCGAGCATCATCAGTGCAAATGTGAGTGATAGTGCAAATGCTATCGCAGTTCTTCTCCTAGTCTCACCTCCCCCTCAAACCACCTACGAGGTAGTACTTGACAGCGGCAACCGGAACGAAATATGCATGTCTCGGAAACAGACGACGTTGGAGGTCACAAACGGACGGCAGGTTGGCCTTTCGGTCCGGCTTTGATTGACAGAACGGGAATTTCCAACGCAAGACAGGGTACTCAGCTTGATGTCTAGGGTCATTGTGTCCTGAGCCTGGAATCCAGATTGCACTTTCAGGCCTTCCTAGAATGGCGCCTCCCAACTACAGGCAGCTTGTCTCGCCAAGTTGGATAAATGCGTTCAAGAAAAACAAAATTGGGCATTGAGGACAGGACATCTTCATCTTCACCGACCTCTCTGAGCGCCTTGCGTATCTGGGCAATGTCAGCCGACCAGAAAACCCAGTGAAGAGAACCTGGGAGGTTGCTGAATGCCCTGACGAACTGGTCCTGGAAAAGGCTCTTCGAAAGCAGCCTCCTGCCAACTTCAACCTTATCAGCACCGTCCTCGACGTTCACATGCATCACGAACAGCATGTCTCCTGCCAAGGGGAGGTCTTCGTGCATGTACAAATCCAACGAACCCTCGGATATCATGTTCTCGAGGTGTCGCCTGACTGTCTTGGCCGAGGCTCCAACCATTTCAGCGATGTCCGCCATTGATCTGCGCGCGTCGTCCTTGAGCGAAGCGATAATTCTGAGGTCGAGGGGGGTGAGCTCCCTGACGCTCTGCTTCCGCTTCCCTATTCCATCAACAGTAAAGTCAGGCATTAGCTCCTCATCGAGAGAGTATATGCCCACAGTAGGCTCCGGCATCTCCGCCGTTCTTTTCACGAACTCGGAATAGTTGTCGAGTTCGGACATGTTTCTCAGCAGCCCGACGACGTAGAGGAAATTCCCTCCGGCGACTACGGCACGACGCGTGAATTCGCTCCTCCCCAATCTACTCAAGGTTTGCTCGATCGATTCTGTCTTGGATCTACCGAAGACTATCACTGGGACTGCACCCAGGTAAGGAACGGAGATGCCCGCAGTTACGCCTTGGATTCCCCCGATCTCCTTCAAGACTTGCATTCGGCGGTGAACAGCTTGCCTGGAGATCCCAAGTCTACTCGCAAGCTCCCGGATATGCATCCGAGGGTTCTCGTATACCAGAGCCATTAGCTTTCGGTCAGTATCGTCCATTTCCTCAAGGACGCCCAGGTCATGCGAAGTATTGAACCTTTCTTACAAGGAGCTGGATGCTTGACCTCCATCAAGGTAACACAGAGTAGCGCTCTCTCTGATTTCCGCCTCGGAAAAGACCATAGGGGTGGTATGGCGATTACTGTTTGGCGCGTCAGCATGAAGGCCAAGTCGGTGTCAGGCACATGGAAGTGGAGGAGACCCACAGCTTTGGGTCTAGCCATACTCTGTGTTCTGGCTGTCATTGAGGGAATACTCATCTACTGCATCTTCTTTCCGGGTCCTTCTGTCTCTGATGAGCAGGGGATACTCAGCGTCGCAAGCTTCCTTGTAGGTTCTCTGTTGCTCATATGCGCCTCGATTCTGCTGACCGAGAAGGATGGCGTCTAGGTACAACCTAGATATGGGAAATGGAAAGGGGTTTGCCGAGCGTCAATTCCGCCTGATTGACGGTTTTTCCCGAACTACTGGCTAGAGTTAGGCATGAACCCCACAGGGTCCACTCAAACACCTGGCACGGCACGGCAATGACCGCTCAGAAAAGCCCATAAGCTCCGAGTCTATTTCGCCGCCATGGGGAAATGCGTATGAGGTGCAGTTCCTGCGGTACTGAGAATCCCCCGGATGCCGTATTCTGTTTGAAATGCGGGAGCAGGCTTGCTGATGCACAAAGTGATGCAGCGGTGCCTGCAAAGCAGTTCATGGAAACGCAGGCTAGATCTGCAATAACCAAGATGCTCGAGACTCCTGGCACGATCGTACTTGCACTGGGCTTGGTTCTTCTGCTGGCATCACTGCTGCTGATGATAGCTAGTCTGTGGGTCGGACTTGGACTTCTCGCAGTCAGCGTCATAGTGCTCTTGGTTGCGGTTCAGTTGCGCGGTCACGAGGCACGTATTGCAGAGTCGCAGGCTGGTAGCGCCCCAACGGTTCTCCAGAGCGAAATCCGCGAGAGAGAGATTGTGAAAGTCAAGTGCAGGTACTGCGGTGCTCTGAACCCCGATGGCGCTAAGAACTGCGGATCCTGCGGCGCGATCCTATAGATGGTCTTCATCATACTGCGGATTCTCGTGAAAGCTGACGGAACCCCAACTCGCAGACATTCACATACGGGCAGTCTGTAAGAACCCCTCTGAGTCGAGCCAAGGGGAGGGAATGCAACCTCCATGAGGAGGTACGTCGAAAGACGCGCTGAGTATGCTGGCTCCAAATAGACTAATATACCCGGCATGCCCTTCGCGACCTCTGGGGGGGTCGGTCATGGAGGAGAACGCGAAGCATATCCCGGTGGCAATAGAACCGAAGCTAATCCCGAAGAAGCTCCTATCGAGCGACGAGAGCCTCATTTTCGAATCGCGCAAGGGCTGGTGGTCGTGCATGAAATGGGCTACGTTAGCCCTGTTGGTGGTGCTCGCAACGAGCATCACGCTAGTACTCGAGTTGATTCCAGATACACAGGATTTGCCCTTTGTTTCCACCGCGCTTAGCTGGACTGGTGGAGGAGAAGCCCAGGTGGCAATGGACGTCGTCGCAGTCATCGCGATCATCGTGCTGTCATGGTTCTTCTATTTGCGGTGGATGCGCCGGACCAGAACCGTATACGCTGCCACTGATGAAAGGGTGATCCTGCGGACGCAAATGCTTACAAAGGACTACCAGGACATTCCTCTGACGAAGATCGAGAACATAGAAGTCCGTCAGCGTCTTAGGGACCGGGTTCTTGGGTTGGGCCAGCTCCAATTCTGGACCGAGAGCCGTGACGAGGGAGATGCCATGGTATGGGAAGCGGTTCCGAAACCGATGGCCGTGCGGACGATGCTCCAGGAAGTCATGGACATCAGGGAGAAGCCAAACAGAGAGACGTCCAAGCACTAGCTCATCGTGATCTGAATCGTCAGGGACAACCACATCCAGAGCGTATGCCCTAAGGGGTCCCATGAGAACGTCAATATGGCATGAATGAGCTCCGAGATGATTCATGGCAGTCTGTGAGAGATGCGGAAAGGAGTTACCCGCCGCCTCGGGGTTGTCGGACACATACACGCCTAGAGGAATGGTTTGGCTTGCAGTGGTAATCGTCACTGTGGGAGTGGTCGCCATTGGACTGGCGGTAGAAACGATAGAGACTCTGCTCGAGAGCGAGTTGTCTTACGCATCGAGATTCGCCCTGATGCTCGGTTTTTGCGCAATTATTGTTTTGGCGATCGTTATCTCGGTTGCGAGATCGCTAAGGGCTAGAAGGCTCTCGCATTTCTGTCCTGAGTGCTCCGCGATTCTGACAGCTGAGAAGCTATCCCGTCCCGAAGAGTTTGGAGCACATAAGGTCCGTATGAAGAAGGAATGATGGCGTCTGCGCCGCGCTTCGAAAGTGACGACGGCCGGACCTAACGGCTCATCTGCCGATTCGGGCTGACAGCCATCTAGTAGACGAGTTCGCCTTTCACGAATGAAGCCGTCCTGTCGTCGTCCGGGTTCTCGAAGAACTTGTGCCTTTCAGCGACCTCTACCATCTCTCCGTTCCACATCAGCGCCACCCTATCGCACAGCCTCCGCGCCTGGAACAGGTTGTGAGTCACGATGGCGACGCATCTTGACCTGTCTTGCTCAGCGTATTCCTTGACCATGTTCTCAATCATGGACACATTCGCGGGGTCGAGGTTGGCCGCGAACTCGTCGAGCAAGAGGGTGTCCGGCTCGAATATCGTGGACCGGGCAAAGCACAACCTCTGCATCTCACCACCTGAGAGCGTGCGGGCGTTCTTGCCCTTCCTGTCCCCAAGGCCAAGCTTCTCGAGCTCCTCGTCCACCCTCTTCCGGATCTTGTCTTCGTCCCATCCCCTGAGCCTGAGCCCATAGGCGAGGTTGTTCCACACGCTCCTGTTGAAGACCACGGGCTTCTGGAGGACCATCCCGATCCTCCTTCTGACAGCGCAGGCTTCTCCTCCGTGCAAAGTGACCTTCTTCCCCGCGATCTCAACCGAGCCCTCGTCAGGGGACTCGAGGAGGTCAATCAGGCGGAGCAATGTGCTCTTGCCAGCCCCGCTCGGCCCCAGTATGCCGAGTATCTCCCCGCTGTTCCCATCAAGAAAGACCTCCTTCACAGCGGTCACGTCCTTGTATCGCTTCGTGACCCCCATGACACGGAACGCGGAGCTCATAGCAGCTCCTTCTCCTGCAACAACCTCAGGAACAGATAGACGGAGAATGCAACTGCAAGCAACACTACTCCGAGAGCCATCGCCCACTCGAAGTCGCCCATCCTTGTTTCCAGCATGATTGCGGTGGTCAGGACACGCGTCTTGCCATCTATGTTGCCCCCGACCATGTATGCAGCCCCGACCTCGGCTATGACTCTGCCGAAACCTATCATGCAGGCCATTATCAGGCCGACCCAAGCTTCTCTCATCACGGTCAAGACCGACTGTCTTGAGGACGCCCCCAGGGCCTTCACAGTGTCCTTGATGGACCTATCGACTTCCACCACCGACGTGATCGTGATCCCAGTCACGAGAGGGATGACTAGCAGGGTCTCCGCCACTATCATCGCTGTCGGCGTGAACAGTATATCCAAGAAGCCCAGGGGCCCAGAATGGGAGAACAGGTAGAAGACGGCCAGCCCTGAGAGCACAGGTGGGAATCCGTACAGAGTGAACGTGACCGTCTTCACCAGTCCCTTCCCGCCGAACTCCTTGAGGCCGATCAGGGCTCCTAGGGGAATCCCTATCGCTGAGCCTATGATTGTCGCAACGCCCGAGACGTACAGAGACAGCAGAGTCACCTGGACGAGATCATAGTCACTTATCATTCACAGCACCGGACGAGGGCACGGGCATTCTCTACAATCAAGGTCTCCTTGAGCTGCGTCGCAGTCGCCTGGCTCGGCTCCAAAGTCTGGATCCCCACATACCCGACGACAAGTGAGGACGGAGAAACGTAGCCATCAGCGTTCGGGAAGAACAGCCGGTGCCCGTATCTCTCGTAGCTCGCAATCAGTTCCTGCGTCTCCTGCTCCACGAGCCAGTCGGCGAACCCCACAGCGAGCGTGTGGTTCACATGGGGATGCATGGTTGAGTTGACAGGCATGACGCTGTACTGGTTGAACAGCAACGGGTCGCCCGAATACGTGATGTTGAGGTCCGGTATGGTTCCCTGCTCCACGCGCTGATAGTATGTCGCGTCGTCAGATAGCGTGTATTCGTTGTCGTCGAGCTTCTCCTCGCAGAAGTCAAGCAGATCGCCCATGCCAAGGCCAGTCTCCTCATACCAGTCATTCGAGAATGTCGAGGCGTTCAGGCCGGCTTTCGCCCACAAGGATAGCTCCTTGGTGTAAGTGCCCGAGTTGTCGGCCCTCGAGGCGAACATGACGTTGCCCGCGGTGCCGTTCTCGTATATCCTCAGGAAGGCCTGAGATGCGTTGGTCGAATCGGACGTTCCTGCAGGATCGTCAGTCGGCCCTACGATGACGAAGTTGTTGTACATCACCTTCTTCTTGAACTCGCCATAGCCTCCAGCGATGAACGCGGTCTCAGCCGCCGGGGAATGCGTCAGGAGTACGTCCACGTCGCCCCTCTTGCCGTACTCGATCGCGGTGCCCGATCCGACAGCGATCACGTCTACCTCGCAGACGAACTCATCTTCGAAGTATGGTAGGATGTAGTCAAGCAATCCTGAGTCCTGAGTGCTCGTCGTTGTCGCGAGAAGCAAAGACTGCTTCTCTTCTCCTTTCAGGAGGAGATACGCTCCGGTGGCGGTGACTAGCAGTATCACGACTACAACGACTGCTATCCACTTCATGTCCAACTTCATCATTCCCACCGATATGTCTCTTCGAGCATAATGACCGCGCGGTATATAACCATTCTCGAACAGGCTCAGGCTCGAGAGACGAGCCTGAAGCCCAAACCCCTTTTATAGCACCCCTTCTATTGGAAGTCCGCTAGGCTTGACCGGGACGTTCGGCGTGTCCTTGTACACCAAAACCGTCGTTAGTGGGGGTGACAGCTGGGGACGTCGTAACCGAACCGGCGCCGGTCCAGATACCAACTATGAGGCCCTGTCCGATGGGGTTGAAGGTGGCCCTGTGGTCCCGCTGGAGAGCGGGTCCCTCTGCCTTCGTCGCGGAGATCGGGTCAGACCCTGACGGGAGCAGCCTTACCGTGAACTCGCAACGCTCACCGGGAAGCGGGGCCGAGAAGGTTTCTGGGCAGCCGACGCAGGAGAGGCCGGCAACCCCAGTGGCCTAGCACTTCTCCGTCATGAGATTAGATTGAGAGAGTCGAGCACGGTGGGGGTCGCAGCGTGACAACCCCCTTTTACTAGCTCAACCTACCCGAGCGTTTAGGCGCCCTCTCGGATTGGTTGCCAACCGCTGAGTTGCCGTGTTTCTCGCTCTCTGACACACATAAGGTGGCCACATTCATATCTTTTGCGGGGGCCGGCAACCGAATGTGTGTTTCCTGAGGTCGAATAGAACCGTTCTCTGGCCGTCGCGAACAATGGTCAGCCTAAGGTCATCAGTGACGCGGCCGCAAGCCGCGATCTCAAACCCTCGCGCTCGGAACAGTCGGAGCACCTTCTCCTTCTTCGTTTCCCTGCAGGTCACAACGAAGCCGCATCCCTGGTAGGCTAGGAGCCATCTGAGGAGTTCAACCCGTTCCGGCCTCGGAATACTGTCGACATAGATCTCAGCACCGCAGCGGCTCGACTCCAGCAGCATCCCCAGCGTGCCAAGCGAACCGGGGTTGCTGATATCCTTGCCCGCGGTCAAGTGAGGCGCAACGGCGTGCATCGTTCCGACAAGAGCTCTGATTTCCTGCGGGGTCTTCCTCGACGTTGTGTCCCATGAGTAGGGGATGCCAGGCGTGAACCTGCCATCGAGATCGATCGCGAACAACACAGAGTCGCCTTCCCGCGCCCCGCTGCTGAGCACTAGATGGCGCATGTCAGTCCGCCCGAGAATGGCGACGGCGACAGCCGAGTATGACGTATCTGGATGGAGATGCCCGCCAACCATTCGCACGCCGAACTTGCTGCAGGCGGCACTCATGCCCTTGACAATCGCATGCCTCTCACTCGTTTTCCCACACGAAAGCACGTTTACCATCGCGATAGGCAGGCCACCCATCGCCGCGATGTCGTTGACATTGACGAGAACGGAGCAATACCCCGCCCAGTAGGGGTTCTTCCGCACAAGGTCCTGGAGTATCCCGTCAGCGGCGAGGAGGAGTATCTGGTCGCCGAACTTGAGAGCGGCGGCGTCCTCCCCATAAGCAGCAATGACTGACTTGTCATCGATGCATATCAGGCTTCTGGCGACTTCGAGCACAGGCGCCTTCCTGGTCACTCCCCGGTAGCCACGGACAGCTGCGGCCAACTCTTCCAGGTTCACAATAGCCGAATCGAGACTGCGTAGATAAAACCGCTCACTCAGAGCCGGGTCTGAGTCGTCTCCTTGAGGTACGATCCCATATTGAAGCGCTCGACGATGACGTCCGCCAATACGTTGATGAACTGCTCTTCAAGATCCTTCTCAACAATGGTCGGCACGTCGCTGTTCGGTATCTTGTAGCCCATGCGCGACAGGATGGATTTTGCCTCCGCGCGCTCTTCCGAAGTAGCCTTCCTGCCTTCGACCATGCCCTCGATGCCGCAGCGTTTGACCTCCATGTCGAACACGGCGCGCCTGAACAGCCTCTGGAGTGTGTAGGCGGCCAGTGTGGCCCTCTCGTCCGGGCTCTGCGCGTTCAGGACCGCAGCATGTCCTATGAGCTCGTGGAGGTTCTTGTCGCGGGTCGTGGACACTGAGAAGACCTTCGACGGCTTGATGTCCTTCTCCTTGAGTATGCCCATGTCTGCAAGCGCCTTCAGGTACCCAGTAAGCTCGAGCCTGTGCAGCTTCAGGCCCTTCGAGGCTAGCTCTCTGGAGACTCCGCTGATCGACGCAGGGTCCTTCTTGAGGATCTCGAGAACGAGTTCCCTCATATCCTTCTCTGGAGAGAACATTGAACCGGAGTTGGTAACAGATTAGGTAATGATAAAGCTCTTCCTAGCCCCATCCTTGGAAAAGCCCATAGGGGAGGAAAGGCGATTCCGGCGGAGACGTGGGTGGATTGCTGTGAGGTCATACGACAGACTGATGGATAAGTATCGTGAAGCCGCTCTTGTCGGCTCAGCCATGAACCTGATGAACTGGGACCTCGAAACGTATATGCCACCGCAGGGAATCGCGCTCAGAAGTAGTCAGCTGAACGTTCTGCAACGCATCCGGCATCGCATGATCGTCAGTGGTGAAGTCGGAAGCCTTCTCCAAGAGTCAGAGAATGAAGCGGATTCGCTTGACAGCGTGCAACGCAGGAACCTGCAGCTGATCAGGAGAGAACGAGACATAGCAGCGAGCGTGCCTGAGGATCTCGTGGCGGAATTGGAGAGCCAGAAGGCGATTGCTTGGGGCACTTGGGCAAAGGCGAAGGCTGCACGCAGCTGGAAGATGTTCGAGCCAGAATTGAGGAAGTTGGTGGACTTGAGCATCAGGCGCGCAGAGGCGACGATGCAGGCCAGGGACGCATCATGCGTTTATGATGCGGTGATGGATGATTTCGAGAGGGGCATAACACACTCCCAGGTGGCAGAGTTGCTGAAGGAACTGAGGATTTCTCTGATGCCACTTGTCATGAGATACGGCGAGGCATCGAGAGGAATCGACACATCTTTCCTGAGCAGGCGTGTTCCTGTCGGTACCCAACGAAACCTGGTGAGAGACGCCGTCAGCCTGATTGGTTATGACACAATCTCTGACAAAGCTCGCGGACGGATAGACGAAGCGGAGCATCCTTTCACGGAAGGCTATTACGACGACGTGCGAATCACGGTGAACTATCACGAAGACGACTTGTTTGACGCCTTGGGTGGCGGGCTGCATGAGGCAGGACATGCCTTGTATGAGCAGAACCTGAACCATAACTGGATGTACCAGCCAATTGGCAAGGCTGCTAGCACTGGCATACATGAGGCCATGTCGAGATTCGCTGAGAACACGATTGGACTGTCACGGAGCTTCTGGACGTACTACATGCCTAGATTCAAGGAAATCACAGGAAGCACGTTCACTGACGTTCAGATTGACGACCTTCTGAAGGCCATCAACAAGATCCAGCCATCGAAGATACGCACGAAAGCTGACGAGATCACATACAACCTGCACATAATCGTAAGATTCGAAATAGAGCGTGATCTATTCGCAGGGAAACTGCAAATCTCGGAACTGCCACAAGTCTGGAACGACCTCTACGACAAGTATTTGCAGATCCAATTCGAGCATGACGGAGAAGGGATTCTGCAGGATGCACACTGGAGCGTTGGCGCGTTTGGCTACTGGCAATGCTTCTCCTTAGGTGACATATGTCGTGGCATGTTCGTACGGAAGATGGAGGAGGACATCGGCGCTTGGTGCAGTGAGGTCGAGAAGGGCCGATTCGATTCAGTCATGCTGTGGCTGAGAGATAGAGTTCAGCGCTTCGGATCTTTATACAATCCGCAGGAACTGGTCGAAAAAGCCACAGGAACTGCGCTGACTGCTGAGCCGTTTGTTCGTTACCTTGCTGAGAAGCATGTTGACCTTTGGCAGTAGAGACGGTCAAACCCCGCTCGGAAAAGCCCATAGGGGAGGAAAAGCGATACCTGTCTCACATGACAAACCTTCCAATCATGATCCTCGGAGTTGTGGTCCTTGTCATCGTCGTAGTATGGGCCATCTGGTACGAGCTGACACACAGCAAGGGCAAAAGAAAAGGGTAAGGGGTTTGCCGAGTCGTCAATCCTTTTCATACCCCCTTTAATTGAACCGACCTGATAATTGTCTGGCTTTCGCGGGTGATTTACTAGGTAATAAAAACACTTTCTCAAGGTCAGAGGGCTGGACCGACAATCTGCCACACTATGAGCGCAAGGACGAGAAGGGCGAGCATGAGCGTGACAGACCCGACGACTTCCTCCCTCTTCGCCTTGGAGTACCCTTTCCTCAGCTTACTCACAAGATAATCCATGCCGTCGCGGAAAATGTATCCGCCATCCAGGGGAACTGCGGGGAGGACGTTCGTGAGCCCGACCATCAGGTTGAGCCAGAATATCCAGTAGAGCGAGTTGGTGATGAGCCAGAAGGCCTGGTCGGGCATCCAAGATAGAGCTCCCGAAGGCTCGTAGAGATCTGTCACCGGGGATCTAAGAGGGGCGAGGTCAAGGAACGGCAGGGCAATCAGCCTAAGCCAAGACATCGAGAAATCGTCAAGGGACCTGTCCCCTTCGAACGGATTGGCTAGAATACTGGCATAGTAGTCCGCATCTCGATAGTTCGTTCCGAGCATGAGGAATCCGGCGCCCAGATACCCGTGATCGGCATATTCCAGCTTGTTCTCGTCCGGATAGAACTCCTCGTAGTAGTCGTACTTGCTCGAGAGAACCACGTGTGTTATTGTCGGACTGACGACGAACGCACCGTCCTCCTCGTTGTAGCTCAGGACGACTACGCTGACATCCTGTCCCGGCCTTGTGTCGTTCATCGCCGCAGACAGTTGTGCCGAGCTCCCGATATCTGTGCCATTGATGGACACGAGTACCATGCCAGGCTCGAGACCCCAGACGCCGGCTGCATATCCAGACACGGTGTACGAGACGACTATCCCGTCCGTCACGTTTCTTGCGGTTCTCAGTTCTCCGGAGAAATAGTAGTCAATGTCCACGGGCTGGCCGGGACCAGCAGTAACTCTACCGGCGAAATCGTCCGCAGAGGCTATCGGCACACCTCCTATCGACACGATGAGGCTGGAGGGGTCTATGCCGGCAATCTGGGCGGGAGAGCCCGAGACCACGCCTGTGACAAGCGAACCTTCGTGAGAGACTTCCACTGAGGACATCATCACGCCTGAGAACAGGCCCAGGATTATGAGCGCAAGGATTATGTTGGTGGCCGGACCCGTCGCGAACACTTTCGATCGCTTGCTCCTCGTGGTCTCCTGGAGAGCTTTCTCATCCGGCTCGACGAATGCTCCCATCGGGAACACTAGGAAGAGTAGCCCAAGGGATTGGACTTTCATTCCTCCGACCCTGGTCAACACGCCATGCGCTAGCTCGTGGACGACGATGGCAACTGCGAGAGCCAAGATCCCGTATCCAACAGGTATTACGGGGTTGAGCCCAGGAATACCCAGGATTAGTTCCGGAGATGGCGGCTCGGGCACGCGGCTGACTATGGTAGCCTCCCAAAGCAAGAGGAGCATTATGAGCGCCATCGCGGCGGCGCAAATCCAAAGGGAAGCCTTAGCGTAGATGTTCCAGAACCGAGTGTGGGCAGCGAGCCCGTCAATGAAGTCCTTGCCCTTCTTGGTCTTCCACATGATGAAAGGGCCATAGAGGCTCATGCTGTGCTTCTCGAGCCACTTCGTCCTGTGCAGGGCGTACGCGCCCACTATCCACAGAACTACTACAACAAGGGCAACTAGGTATCCGTTCATCCTGGCAGACCCGCTCTCAGTCGATAAGAGTTCTTGTATTAATGAGTTTCATCGTTCCTGGGAGGCTGTCCCGAGCCATCAGGAGTCGTCATCTTATGGCTCGCCCACATCTCATCCGATACCTGGTCATAAACGTCGGACGATCTCTCCGCAACGGTGTCCGACTCCCCTTCCGCATCCCTGGCCAGCCTGAGTATCTGGTCCTTCTTGAGTATCCAATAATGAATCCGCCAGAGTTTGCCCTTCTTGAGGAGGACCTCTTCCTGCGTGGTAGTCAACAGGCCCTCCTCCTCGAGCATGTAGAAGACGTCTCTATCCTCCGAGGTTAGCCTGTTGTCGATGACTTCGTCCGTGTAGCCGAAGAAGCTCATCACGTACTCGGCAAGCTTCTTGATCTCATCATCGGACATGCCCTTCTTGCCGACCGTCTTCTTCAGGGCCTTTTCCACCTGTTGCATGGTGACAACAGTCATCCCAATCCCGGAAAGGCAACTGTATCCACAGCTAAAAACATGTCGAGCGATTCAACACAAAGCGGGGACCTCATCGCCCGAAGCCATCCGGACGTCGATTCCGCCATCTTGTAGGATCTGCAGTATATGCCTAGCCCACCGCAGTTTCCGGAGCTTGATGCCCGACTGCTTCCCAGACTTCGTTCCAGGTTTCTCGAAATCGAAACCGCAAAGCAGTATCTTCGTCGCCCCGAGCTGCGCGCAGATGCAGGCAGCCCTGTCGCCGTCGGTGAAGCCGCCGAAATTCACGACACCAGGTACTGGCTCGCACTGGCACGTGCCCACCACCGGTCCCAGGAACCTGCCCGCGTAGCGCTCAAGCGCAGGCATGTTGTCGCCATGCGCATGAACGAACACGAAAGAACCCCGTCTGCTGCATTCGAGCTGGTCTTCAACCCGCCCGTCAAGATCTGTGACAATAATGTCGGGCCCGAACCCCGCATCGGCCAATACCGTGGCGGCGCTGTCCGCAGCGACGATGAACCCGCCAGGTTCCAGCAGCGATATCTCGTTTCCGAGGGAATCGCTGCCACCGCAGATAGTGACTGCCCTCGGGAAGCGGTTTCTCAGCTGCCGCAACGACCCCTGGTCTCTATCCCCGAGTATTCTGGAAAGAAGTCTCGCGCTCCTGATGTCATCTGCTTCACTGAAGCCAAATTCGTCGAGAATTCGACTATATACGGGGAGCCAGACGTCTAACTCCACGGGCTCAGGCTCCTTGCGCGGCCTCCTTCTTCTGCGCAGCCTCGCTCCGCAGCGACGCGTTCAGAACCGAGCTGAACACGGCAATCAGTATCCCGGTGATCATCTCGGCGATTATGATGACGAGGCCGAACTCGCTCTCGCCAACGAAGTATTCGAGTGCATCCACTGAACCCTGTATGATGAACCCGGTCGCCAGAACGGATACCATCATGACGATGAAGGACCACCTAATCTTCCCCGTCTGAAGGAATGCCGTGACAGACTTGCCAGATTCGTATGCGAACACCCCGAACACGAAGAACCAGACCGCCCCGGCCACGAACTTCAGGATCGATATGGACATGCTGCGCTCGTCAGGCAGCAGCGCCTCCCTGTATATCGTCGCCATATCGTAACCGATCAGGAGGCCGACTATGGCCAGCACCAAGCCTACGATCGCGAATGGAATGGCAAGGCTGCCCTGGCGGACCGATTTCCTCAGGGTTATCATCCGTTCATCGAACCTCTCGGCCCATCGATACGCCCAGCCAATGAGATATACGCCGAGCACGACCCCTATCACACCGTAGGCCATCTGCGACACGAGCCCGATGTCCTCAAAATCGTTCTCGGCGAATTGCACCACTTTGGTGTAGAGGGAGAGCGCACCCCATATTATCAGGATCAGGGATAGAGGAACTATCCACCTGCGCCTCATCTTCTCGTCCTGGAGGGTCTTGACGATCATGTAGTAGGTGCCTTCGATGCTCTTGCTCTGCTTGACATAGACCCGCCTGACGGAGTCTATCTTCACTCTCGAAGATATCACCGGATAGATCGATTCATCTTCCGCGCCGTCGCTGACCAGGATTGCCCTATCGGGCCTCACTACTTCCAGAACGTTCTCGAGTTGCGTGGTTAGGATGAGGTCCGACTGAAAGCCAACATGTGAATCCCCGGAGACGGTTGCTATCTCGGCGTCCATGCCTCGTTTGACGAGGTCATCGTAGAGCTGGAGGCCGGAAAGGATCGTGTTGGTATCCACCTCTTCCGGGTCCGCAAGGCCGAGCGCGATGGTCGCCTTGAGGTTCTCCTCGCGCCCGATCACGGGGCCGTTAATCCCCGCCTTCGTACCGAGATCGTCGTCCCTGTCAACGCACAGGACCAGTGTCTTCATGTCTGTTGTAGTATGGACGAACACATCTATTTTAGCATCGCTTTGTCATACTGACCTGGCTTTTGGGCCTGATTGGCAACCCTTAAATAATGACCTGGGAATTATCTTAGCGATGGGCAAAAAAATAGAGCCGGCCGAACCAAAGAAGGAGTGTCCCAGTTGCGGCCTAGGTGTTGCCCTTGATGCCACGATTTGTGAGTTCTGTGGTTGGGACTTCGAAGAAGAGGACGAGTGGATACTGCAGATAGAGAAGTTGGAGCGCGATCTCATCCTCGAGAAGCAGAAGTTCGAGCCAGGGACGGTGAATCAGAGGATCGAGTCTACGCTCAGGAACCCGGCTCAGGAGCGAGTGGAAGCGGCGAAGGTTGCCGAGCGCGCAAGACCAACACAGCCGAGAGCAGGGCCGATGCCCGCGAGCGTGTCCCCGCCTGCTTCGCGGTCCAGGGAACTCAAGCAGGCACCTTCTCCTCCGCCCGCTGAAAGACCGGCCCAAACCAAGCCCCAGCCAGTGGTCACGGCGGCCCCTCAAGTCGTTGAGAGGAAGCCCGCTGCTGCAGCGATTCCTGCGTATGCCGGGCCTGAAGGTCCGGGACAGGATGTGAGAAGGGTCAGGACCATCAGGCGAGCCGAGCCTACTCCGGCCGCTACACAAGTTCCTTCAGGACCTGGAAAGACGAGAGTCCTCAGGAAGGTCAAGCAAAGGTAGTCAGTTTTCGGGCGGCGTTTCTCTCAGAGCTTCTGCAAACCGCTTGAGTTAAGTATCCTGCACCGGATTACATGCACTCCCGGAGGACCGGTCAGTTGCGCATTCGGTGGCATGGGCACGCGTGTTTTGAAATCGACGGGAGTGTGAAGGTAGTCACGGACCCGCACGACGGCAAATCCCTTGGAATATCGCCCCCGAGCGTCAAGGCCGACCTGGTCCTGGTAAGCCATGACCATTTCGATCACAACTGCGCGAGACTCGTCCAGGGACCCGATGCTCGGGTAATCACCAAGCCTCTGATGACAGTCGAGAAAGGCGTGCGCGTCGAGGGGATTGAAGCTGCGCACGACAGCCAGGGAGGCGCCAGAAGAGGGAACATCATCATCTTCAAGTTCGAACTCGACGGCAGCACCTTCTGCCACCTTGGGGACCTCGGCCACTTGCTGACCGAGAACCAGATTGACAGCATCGGCCAGGTCGACTTCCTGTTCGTCCCGGTCGGAGACGTCTTCACGATAGGGCCGGAGGATGCGAAGAAGACCATCGAGGCTCTAGCACCAAAGGTCGCGGTGCCTATGCACTACAGGACGCCCGGGCTGTCCATCTCGGTGAAGCCGGTCCAGAGCTTCCTCTCGGTATGCAATCAGAATCAGATAGTAAAGCTCGGCAATGAAGTCGAATTCGGGCCGGACGATTTACCGGAATCCGGAACCGAGATCTGGGTCTTCTCTCAGTAGAGATGGAGGCCGTCTTCCAGCCTTCCGAGTTCTATCGGCGTGCTCCTCATCCCCACGTAAGCGCCCTTGCTGTTAGCGACCGCGCACGCTCCGAGATATGGCGTGCCGTAGTTGAGCGTCGCCAAAGAGGCTGGTACCTTGAAGAAGGACGATATCTCCTTCAGCTCATCGTCGGATGTCCTCGGGTGGCAGACGACTCCCTTAGCCGTGGCGATGGCAGCGGAGCCGACGGTCTCTATCCCAGCGACGGCACTGCGGCGCACCTCAACTCCCAGAACATCCTCCAGCATCCTAACGGTCGACCGCGAGGCGGCGGGGTGCACGTAGGCGGCGTTGTCGTTCACGAGTATGTTGTTGCCCGCTGCGTTGATCTTCTCCTCCATGCGAGCTACACGAAGGACCTTCGGGATCTTCCCGAGTTCCGAGCGCTCGACGAAGTTGGTCACGACGAGGCCATTGGAGTTCATTGCCACCAGAGACCCTACCACTGTCGATCCGGCTATGAATGTGCGAATGACCTGGACTCCGAGGGTTCGCTCGATGTCCTTGACCACGCGGGGCTCCACAGAATCCGCAAGGACCGCGTACTCCTCACTGGCCGAGCAGTAGACGCCTACATAGGCGCTACCGTTCAAGTTGCCTAGCCGAATCATCAGGACCTGCTCCGAGGAACCTATTCCTCAGGTAGGGAAACCTCAATCAGGCCGTCCTCGAACCGGATGGCCTTGACCCGCACCTTGCTGGGCGGGTTCTCGATCCCGCGCGTCCAGAGGATTTCGTTCAGCCTGTAGTCAATCCAGACGTCCTTCTTGAGGGCCGCCTTCTCGTCCTCGGGGGCGGATTTCTCGGTCATGTGCCTCCGGATGTACTCCTTTATCTCCTTGATCGCTCTGGGGGCGCGCTTGGTCCTCGGGACCTGCTTCGTTACGTGCAATGGAATCGTGAAAATCCTCTCGAGCTCTTCGACCATGTTCAGTCCCTCACACCTTCAGTTTGGTCCTTCTCCAGTGTCTCCTCTTAGGATGCCTCAAGAAGTTCCTGTTGGTCCTCATCATCACCCAGGCAGGGACCCTCCTATTGCTCTTGATCGCCTTCATGAGCCTGAGCTTCCTCGATAGCGGTTTGTGCTTGGACATCCAGTCATCTCCTCTCGATCTTGATCTCCCTCTTGGAAGGCACCACTTTGCGCAGTATCTGCCTGAGGGTGTAGTCGTCTATCTGCTGCGTGATGCGTCCCGACTGGACGAGCGAGATCAGCTGGTTCTCGACCGACTCCACGATGTCCGGGCGAGTCATGCGCAGGTTCGCCAGCCTCTCCCGCGCCTCCGGCGATAGGAGCTGTCGCATCAGCGTCGCCTTCTGCGCGTCGATTTGCTTCTGCTGCTCCTGCGCCATGGCCTCTTGCTGGGCCCTGACCTGCAGCTCCTGCAGCTTTCTCTGCCTCAGGGCAGCCAACTCATCCTCGTCAGCAGCCATTAGCTCTCACTCACAGATACTTGGTGAGTTCGGGGTTCTGAGCAGCCATCTCCTTCAGGACCTGAGTGGACAGACCGTCCACGAGCTTCCTGCCTTTGGCCGTCACAACCCTCCCTCCGTCCTTCTCTTTCTGTATCAGCTGGCTCTTCTCCAGCTGTTGGACCGTATGCCTGGATATCGATCGAGAGCCGCGCACCGCCTTGTTCGGCTTGGAGCCGCGGTCCGCTCTGCCCCCGAACTTGGCAGCGAGGCGGGTCGTGCCGATCGGCCCCTCGACGTATATCTTCCTTAGAACCGCAGCGCACCTCGTGTACCACCAAGCGGTCTCCGTGGGGCTCTTCTCCCTGTGCCTCCCAGTCTTGACAAAAGAGGCCCAGTCGGGAGCCTTGATGGTCTCGACCTTCTTGAGCTCCTCCGCCAACTTAGGTATGAGCTTGTTTGCGGGTATGTCGTAAGCAGTGGCCATCTGAATACCTCAAGTGCAGCACATCAATTAGCTGGATTAAGTGCCACATGCGTGGCAAAACGCGGATAAGAGGGTGCTCATATTTAAATGCTTTCAGTCTAGCGAGCGCGCCAGATGGTCCACAGGAAGCCGCGGTCAGAACGGGCCCCGACCACCAAAGGGCAAGGCTTTTTCAGAGTTGATGTCCTTGCCTCACGCGTGAAGACAGTCGTTGCCATCACTGGCGCCTCAGGCGTTGTCTATGGTGTCAGGCTTCTCGAAGCGCTCCCTCCCAAGAAGGTCGTCATCCTGTCCAGAGAAGCCGCGAACATAGCCCAGATGGAGCTCAGAATGACCCCGAAGGACATCAAAGCTCTCGCGGATGAGCACTTCGGCAACGACGACATGTTCTCTCCGCTGGCGTCCGGCTCGGTCAAGTTCGACGCGCTCATAGTTGCGCCTTGCAGCACGTCGACCATGTCCAAAATCGCATGCGGAATCGCTGACAACCTCGTCACGCGGGTGGCTGCTGTAGCCCTGAAGGAGAGGCGGAAGCTCGTCCTGCTGATCAGGGAGACCCCGCTCTCTACCATTCATCTATCCAACATGGAGAGGCTCTCGGCTGCGGGCGCCATTATCATGCCCGCCAGCCCGGCGTTCTATCCGGAGCCCAAGACCATCGACGACATGATCGATTTCGTCGTGGGAAGGGTCCTCGACGTGCTAGGAATAGAAACAGATATGTACCCACGCTGGTCCGGAGGCCTCGCCAAGCCTAAGAAAAGTCGTGTATCTCGCTGAACTCCCCGCTGACGGTCTTGTACTGCTCGTCGCTGACCAGCCCCCGGTTCAGGGCCAGGATTATCGTGGAGCTGTGCATTGCGGCAATCTCATTGAGCTTCTTGATGAAGGTGTTGACCTTGTCGAAGCCGTTCTCATCGATGAGCAACCTGACAGCGTCGATCAGAAGGCCAGCATTCTTGGTGGTCATGAGGAAGGTCGATGCGATCTCCATCGCGTCCCCTTCGAGGTCCTTCGGGTTGATGTTGTCGATGTCCGTGGAGCTGTCGGAGAACCACTTGATCTCAACGGAGTCTCCCAGATCATATTCCTCGCGGATCTTCCCGGGAAACTCCGAGGTCATGCACACCGCTGGCCTGCCCGACAGGCCCATGGCCCTCAGCATCATGTAGGCGTTCCTCGAATCCTTGTCGACCACCAGGTAGTTCTTGCCTGGCTCTACTTCCTCCTGGAACGCTCCGCATCTGGTGCACTGTATCGAGTACGGGTCCTCAGCGCCGTAGTACAGGAAGGTCTCCCCACAAGACTTGCACTGGATCGACCTAGTTCTCTCGGGGAAGAGCAATGAACCGCAGGACGGGCACGTCTGCGCGCGCTCCGCGCACTCGACATGCATCGTGAACCCACAGCCGCACTGCAAGATTTCCAGGCCGGCCTCGATCGGCTTGAAGCAGACCTGGCACAGCATCTCCCCTTCAGATTTCTCCGGCTGGACCAGCGCCTGCCTGACCTCGACGACTGTCTCCTCCGGGATCTTCAGTGCTGCCCGGTCGTACATGACCTTCGAGAAGAAGTATTCCCCAACAACCGCCGCGGGGATGACGAAGTACAGGTACATCCCGTACATCAGGAACTCGCCCGAGCCAGATGTGAGCACAAAAGGCAGGAAGTACAGGACCGTGACGAGCGCGGCCAACGCCCACGCGCTCACTCTGACGTATATGATGGGCTTGGCGGATCTTCTGAACTTCCTATGATGCTGCATCTTGTACTTCTCGAACCGCTTGGCGGGCAGCCTCAGGATTACAATGACGGAAATGAACAGGAGGACAAAGGCAATCTGCTGGTTCTCGTAGATGCTGAACTGCTCGTATGTCAGTGTCTCATCCGCAGGCTCCACGGAATCGGAAACGTGTGTCTGAACGGAATACCACACGAGGTTCCCGACAGGCGTTCTGAGCTCCTCGATATGCCCTGCCGTCAGGTTCGGGCCCGTAAATCCCGCGAAGCCGAAGGAGGTGACGAACGTGCTCAGGCTCACATCTCCGGCGAAGTCGTACCCAGTCGTCTCCCGAACCGCCCCAGAGAACGAGTATATCGGACCTTGAGACAGCTGGATGAGCTTCGAGGACTCGTCCGCAGTTCCATCGAATTCCACATTGATTGAGCAGGGGCTCGAGGACGATATGTTGCTGTTGACCAGGCCCATCGTATGGTCCCTGACTCTCTCGTCAGAGGAGTTCCTGAACTCCGTGCTCGAGCTTATTGAGACGCCCCAGAAGGCCTTTCTGGTCAGAGCGTCCGTGAATGCGATCAGGAACTCGCGCACTTCGTCCACGCTCAGCTGGGTGTTGGGCACCTCTGAGTAGGTCGATTCGATTGCCTGCCGGAGGTCCGCAGCAGCGGGGCCCTCGTACCTCATCAACAGATCGCCATTGCCTTCGATGGAAGCGAGGCCCGAGAGGACCATGTCGACATCGATCAACAGAACGTTGCCTGGCTCGTCCCCCTGAGCGAGGACTGAGGAGCAAAAGGAACCAGACAGGGCTAATGACATCAACACGGCCAAGGCGGCCAACCGGACAATCCTCATCCTAACGACCAGTACGATGATATTTGGTTGGCCGTGTCTTAATCCTTTCGTGTCTTGTTCTCACGTCTCACACGCTGCAGCCTGCCAGGGGCGTACCAGTTCCACTTCTGAAGCAGGAGCATGATAGCGGGCACGACATATATCCTGACCAACATGGCGTCGAACAGGATAGCGAACGCCAGCCCGAACCCGAACTCCTGCAGGAGGGCTGTACGGGACAACATCATGGACCCGAACGCCCCCGCCATTACCAGGCCACATGCGGTGATTATGCCCCCGGTCCTCTCGACCGCCGTCGTGATCGCCTTCTCGTCCGAGGCCCCCTTGGAGACCTCCTCCCTGATTCTCGTGGTCAGGAATATGTCGTAGTCCATGCCAAGGCCCATCGCGATGACGAACAATATCATCGGCATCATCCAGAGCACGGGCATTCCGTTTATGACCTGGAATATGAGCATGGTCATCGCTATCGTTACGACCACGTTCAGCATCACAGTCAGTATGAGCCTGAGAGGTATCAGGAGAGAGCCGAGGACGAGCATGAGCACGATGAATATGCCAATGAATACAACTATCCTCATTGTTGAGAAGTCCTGGGACACGCTCCTCGAGATGTCCGCCATGCTCGCAGTGGAACCCCCGACGTAGACCTCTGTCCCCTCTGGCAAGGCTCCGTTCCCGTTTGTGGAGTCGAAAGCCCGTATGTCGTCGATTGTGTGAATCGAGTGTGTTGTGAATGGCTGGTCCTGAAGGATTAGAGTCAGCATGATCGTCCTGTTGTCCTGGCCGAAAGTGCTGCTGATCACGTATTCGTAGGTCGCTCCCTCGTCCGCCGGGAGCGAATCGAGAAAGGCAGCATATATCGGTGTACCGAAGGGCCTCGTGGGGCCCGTCACGGAACGGACATTCTCGTGGCCGTCCAGCAGGGCCGAATAGGTCTCGAGTTGAGCCGCTGTTTCGTTGGAGATCGTGCCGTTGACAATCACCTCGTCTTCGAACACCACTACCACATAGGTCGGCATTATGGTCCCCTTGCCGAAGCCCTCTCCGAGAGCGTCTATCCCAGTCTTGCTCTCTGCACTGGGCAAACCAGCCATGAAGTCGTAGCTGGACTCGAGCGTGAAGAACATGTAGGCCGCGGGCATGGCAACAATGACCGCGACAGCGACTATGACCGTCCTGTTCTTGAGCGAGAACTTCGCGCTCTTCCGGAAGTATCCCCCACCTCTCGCGTCCTTCGCTTTGCTCTTCTTGGCCTCTTTCTCCATCGTCGATGGCCAGAATATCCTGTCCCCGACGACCATCAGAAGAGAGGGCAACATCGTGAGGGAGAACAGCAGCGCCATGCCGACTGCGATCACGAGCGCCATCCCCATCGAGCGTATCAGGCTGAAATCGCCGATCATCAGTGCCCCGAACCCTATCATGACGGTGGCACCGCTTGTCGCGATGCTCTCGCCCGCCCATGTGAGGCTGGTCCTAACAGCCTCCTCCTTTGGCCTCCCGAGTATCCGTTCCTCCCTGTACCTGGACATTATGAATATGCAGTAGTCCGTACCCGCGCCGAGCATCACCGTCAGCACAATCGTCATGACGCTGTAGTGGATGCTCATGAACAAGGTGCCCATGACGTAGATTATGGCGGTGCTGGTCAGGAACGCCATGCCAACTGTCATCAGAGGGACCCAGGGCGTTAGCGCGGACCTGAAATACAAACCGACCAGAACGATGACGAGCCCAACCGTGACGACATCGATCTTGCTCGTATCCTGCTCAACGGCGTCCATCATGTCCACATTGAGTGCCGGATCGCCGGAAACATACACCGAGATCTCCGATTCGTAACCTGCTATGTCCGTCTGGACTATCTCCCTGAGGGCGCGGACGTTGGCCTCGGCGATATCTGAGGATCCGCCAACAGAAAGCGGGATCACCATCAGCATCGTGTTATTAGCCTGTCCGTCGAGAGGTTCGACATTGACGAATTGCGCGAGCATGAACTGCGGAAGGGGAGGAAGTTGCCGGAAGGGAGTGGACAATATCATGCTCTCGGCAAAGACGGTGGCGCTCTGAGCGGTTGGAGATGGTCCCAGTGTCCAGATGGCCTCGAGGAAGGCCCCATCAAACCCTGTTTGTGAGGACAGCGTCGACAAGGTGAAGTTCAAGAGCGCCTCGGCGGACGAGTAGCTCTGCACTGAGAACGACTGTGACACTGCGAGAGCGAACGTGCCCACGTCACCGAGAGCAGGTTCCGAAAAGAAGGCGAATGACACCTGAGAAATCATCGTCCCCAACTCGGCGTCGCTCAACGCCCTCGAAGGGAGCCAAGCTCCGTAGAATGCATTAGCGTACTGCAACGTGAGAGCGATCGTCTGGGCGTCCGCGCCCGATGCCGTCAGTTGCGCTTCGAGACCATCCAAGACGAGCCCGCTGACGAGGGTGTCGTTCTCCACAGTCGGCGTGAGCCCCATCTGGGCCATGGTCGCCATGTGTCCGTAGTATACCTCAAGGGGCACACCGAACACCATCTGGGCAGTCTGGTTGGCTTGGGAGTACAACATGTACTCGGCAGGGGCCGTCTGGACGGCGATCTCGACGATGTACGACTGCACCACGCTGTACAGGAAGCTCACGCTCGTCATGTTCCTGAGGCGGGCGTCGGAGAGCACGTCCTCGTAGAGCAACCAAGTGAAATCCCTAACTTCCTCTGACAGCACATCTTGATCCTGGATGACGACCATTATCGTGCTCGGCGGAACCTGTCCCTGGAAGTTCGCGGAGATGATCTCATCCGCACGCACTGCTTCAAGTCCCTCAAGGCCGACTTCTGTCTCCTGGTACACGACGACGTCGTTGATCTTGAAGGTGAGAGGGAACACGTAGAACAGGACGATTATCCAGATGGCGATAATGACCTTGTAGTGGCTAGTAACCAGGTTCGCTAGCCTAGCAAACAGCATGTGAGCACCTTGATCCGGGCGCGGGGGGATTGCCTGTGGGAGTAGACGGTGAAGATGCTCGACTGGTATATGCCTTTCGCAAATGACGCCCGTGAGGTATGCTCCTACTCGAGATAGACCGCTGGCCGCCCGGGCTTGGCGAACCTGGCCTTTCCCCTAGGATCCAACTTGTCAGGGTCGTCCCCAGCAAAGACGAGCACCGGGCATCCGAACTGGCCTTCGAGGAACTCCTTTGCGCTAGTCAGTGATCCGAGCTCGTCTATCCCGGCCGACAGGAGCTTTCTCTCGTCCGGGGACAACTTGGGGACGTCAGCCATCAGTTCCTTGGCGTACTTCGGTATCTCTTTCTTGACATCGGCCGTAGGATTCCTGGACATCGCGGACTTGATCAGTACCGGCGCGTCCGTCTTGCCCGAAGCCTGGCCGAGGGCTTCCGAAAGCATGTCGTGCTTCCATTTTGGGGCCGTCATGAGTACGGCTTTCTTGGGCCTGATCTCCGTGACTTTCAGTATCTCCGACACATCGCCGATCAGGCGCTCGAGAAGCTGTTCCCGTGCCTCCTCGGCGTAGGCAGAATCATCAACCGCGCCAGATGCGAGCTGAACAGTCGATGCGAACGGTTCCTTCCCCAGGAGCTCCCAGAGCTCCTCTGCGAGGTGGGGAGTCACTGGCGCCATCAGCGGTATCCAGGCCTCTAGCGCTTCCCTGATCACTGATCTGTTCCTGCCACCCCTCTTCAGATACCATGAGAAGTCCTGGCTTACCTCGAAGTAGACCTCGTTCGCGAAGGACCTGACATCGAAATCCTCCATGGATCGATGCAGGGACGCCAGCCTTGACGACATCCTCGCTGGCAACCACCTATCGATGTCCGACCCCTTCCCCTCAGTGATGCTCGCGAGATCCTCCACCAGTCTATGGATGTGCTCCAGCCTGTCGCGATACGATTCCACTTTCTCGTCTTCCCAAGCAACGTCTACATAGAGCGACGCTATGTGCGCGTAGAACAGGCGCATCGCGTCGACCCCGAACCTCTCGGCCGCATCGGGGATGGGCTGAGCGCCGCCCTTCGATTTGGATATCTTCCCTCCGGTCGCGGTGATGTACCAGTTGACCATTATGCCTCGGGGCCAGTGCTCCGGCCTCAGTACCGCCACATGGTTCATGAGAAACACGGGGAAGTGGACGGTCATGTGCTCCTTGCCTCCGAGGTTTATGTCAAGAGGATACCAGTACTCGAAATCGGCCTTGATCGCGTCCAGTGTTGCTCCCGGGACTCCGGTCGAGCCCGAGACTGACTTCACATCGCCCTTCCCGAGCAGCACATAGTCGAAGAACTGCTCCGTCATCTGGTCCGGCTTGACCGAGCCTTCGTTCGCGTGCTTCGATACTACATAATATACAGGATACAAGGTGCTGTCAGCTATCGCCTCGACTATCCACCTCTGGTCGAAGGGAAATCTCGTGCCCAGCCAATTGCCTAGCCTGGCGCACGCCCTCTCCCTGTACCATTCGAGCACGTTCTGGATGTTGTCGTAGTACTCCCTGGGGAGTATCTTCATCGTCAGGGCGTGTTCCTTCGAGCGTTCTGTCAACGCTAGATTCGCGTAGTCGATGAACCATTGGTCCGGTATCTTCTCGATCAGGACCTTGTTCCCGCACCTGCAGAGCACCTCCTCCGAGAGATCGTAGAACATCTCCGCCTGGCCGCTGGACAGCATCTTCTCGCGCATGTCATCCTTGGCTCGTTCCACTGGCTGCCCCGAGAACTCACCGCACGAGCTGTTCATGACGCCCCTGTGGAAGCCGCTCTTGTAGATTTCCTTCGTGGCCTCTTCGAGCTTGGGATCGGCGAGAGTGCTTATGCCCATCTTCTCGCAGATCTCGACTGCGGGAAGTGGGCCCCAGCCTGGTGTGACGATGATCGGGATAGGCTCCGCGGACTTCACCATCTCGGCCGACAGGCCGTATTTCGCCATTCTCTGCCCGTCCTTCCTCAGCTCCACCAAGCCTATCCAGTCGACCGGAGCATCGGAAGGAACGCTCATGACGAGACCAGTGCCCACGTTCGGGTCGCATAGGGTTGATGGGAATATTGGAATCATCTTCCCAGTGTAGGGCGCCTTGCACTTCTTCCCCATCAACGAAGCGCCATCGGCGGAGCCCTTGACGGTGACCTTGTCCCGTTGATGTCTGAGCTTCTCCGCCGCCGGTCTGCTGACAACCCAAACCTCGCCGTCAACCTCAGCATCAACGTATTCCACATCGGGGTTGACCCAGAAGTTGGTGAGGCCGAATACCGTCTCCGGCCTCAGGGTCGCCGCCACGAGCTTCCTCCCGTCCTCGAACTCGAACTTGAGCAGAGTGTACTCCAGCACTTCCGCGTTGCCCCCCTTGGATATGTCCGTTTCCGACGCGTCGATTGCGACCGGCCCATGCTCGATACACGCGGGGGCGAAGTATGGTTTCTGGATCAGGAGACCGAGCTCCATGAGCTTGCGCATCTGCCACTCGATGAACTTCGAGTAGTCGGGATATATCGTGCACGTGAATCTCCTCCAGTCGGACATGAACCCGAAGCGTTTCCAGTAGTCGTTCACATACACCTGATTGAAGAACTTGATCACGCCCGCAGGGTCCTTTAAGGACGAGATC
>Ga0214474_1000178_pt1 | contig 32813 bp, 29 predicted proteins | sample RVTome_2_FD_187335 | JGI IMG/M metagenome (GOLD analysis project Ga0214474, IMG submission 187335) | Soil microbial communities from uranium-contaminated site in the Upper Colorado River Basin, Wyoming, United States - RVT95D214 HiSeq ... | reverse complement strand
TACTTGATTTTGATGATCGAGTAAGCGTCGATATAAATGCTTTCAATCCGGAAGTTGCTCCATTTCCGCTTTCTGATTATATTAAAGATGATATACCTGAATGTCCGATAATTACTTACATTGGTAAAATTAACTATTATTGGCAAACTAAAGGACTTTACGAACTTGTTGAAGCTGTAAAAAATATAAAAACCGATTTTAGATTATTATTTGTTGCCAATGGCAAAGGTCTAAATGAGTTTAAAAATTTAATAAAAGAGAATAATCTTGAAAATAAATCGATTTTTATTGATTTTGTACCACCCTGGAAAGTACCGTCGATTATTAAACTTTCCACTTTTGTTGTAATACCGGAGAGAGAATTCCCAATACAGAATCATATGCCAATTCTTCCAAGAGAAGTGATGGCCGTTGGTAAATGTCTTATCATTAGTCGTGAGCTTTATAATAAAAAGTGTTATGGTAATCTAATTGATGGAGAAAGTGTATTAGTTGTTGATCCAAAATTTTTAGGGCAATTTACAGCTATTATGAAAGGAATAATTCAAGATCCAGAAACTGCTCTGAGAATTGGTGAGAAGGCATATCAATATTCAATTCAATTTGAAAAATTTTATGAATATGTAGATTTAACTATTGATTGTTATAAATCACTATTACTAAAGTCTTGCACTTTTTAATAAGTGCATAAAAAAGGCTATTATCCTAGAATAGGCTAAAAAAAGCGCCAACTTAGTTTAGCCCGGAAAGGAGAACAGCCTAGGGAACGGGACGTAGGTTCTAAGACAACTTGACAGTTGAGGCAAAATAGTGGGGCATCCGTAAGAAAGTATTTGAAGATGATTGGAAAGTCCCGTCTTGGCAAGAGAAAACTGAAGGTACGGTTCACCCTGTGGAGTAAGATGAAGGATAAATTAGATCTTTGACATTGGCAGATTTGGAGAATAAAGATTATTGGTAATTGGATGGTAGTTCTCTACAGGGTAAATGAGGGGGAACTGGAGGTAGAGAAAACAAATGGGGTCATGGGGTTGCATCTTCATATGTCAGTATGTGAAAAAAAATGGGCAATCCTTTCTGTGCAAATGAAAAGTGATCTTGTCTCTTGAGTTTTAGAGGAAACGTACGCAACTACAGACAATACTGATACAGACGTAAAGTTTAAAAAACCTATGATCTATGGGGTATGACTTGTTTATTGACTTTGGACTTTATATCCGTTTCCATAGATGTATATAACCCGGATTTTCCTGGCGAAACCTTCCGCGTCCTCAGAGAAAAAGAAGAGTACCTCGATTTTTCAATAATCCTTGATGAACACAAATCCTTGATGAACTATTGAGTTCAGACTTTTTTTGTGATATAGGATTATCCATGCTAAAGGGTAAAAAGGTTGTTTTAGGCGTTACGGGTGGAATTGCTGCTTATAAGGCGGCAGAGTTTGTCAGGCTATTAGTCAAAGAAGAGGTGGATGTCCATGTTGCGATGACTGAAAACGCACAGAAATTTATTACCCCTCTCACTTTTCAAACCCTTTCCGGAAATCCAGTCGTGACCGATCCCTTTGCTCTCCTTGAAGATGCAAAGATCGGTCATATTGCATTGGCTGATCTGGCAGAATTGGTTGTCATTCTCCCTGCGACAGCAAATATCATAGGGAAAATCGCTAATGGGATTGCTGATGATTTTCTCTCCACTATGGTGATGGCAACCAAAGCACAAGTTCTTTTCGTTCCCTCAATGAATGTCAATATGTGGGAAAATAAAACCCTCCAGAAAAACCTTCAGACCATCCTCGAAAGAGGCTATCATCTCTTAGAACCTGGAGAAGGGGAATTGGCTTGTCATTGGTATGGAAAAGGGAGACTGCCAGAATTGAATGAAGTGATGGAGAAGATAGAAGATATTTTCACTCGAAAAGATTTGAAAGGAGAGCGAGTCCTGATTACAGGGGGGCCCACTCAAGAGCCCATCGATCCTGTACGGTTCATTACCAATCGTTCTTCTGGAAAAATGGGGTATGCCTTGGCAAAGATGGCCAGGCGCAGAGGGGCAGAGGTTATTTTAATCACAGGCCCTACCCTCCTTCCTTCCCCACAGAGAGACATTAGATTGGTTCCTGTTGGATCGGCGGAGGAAATGAGAAAAGCTGTGTTCACCCATTTGGAGGGGTCTTCTGTTGTTATCAAAGCAGCGGCTGTGTCAGATTTTCGCTCGAAGGTGATCAGCCAGAGAAAGATAAAAAAAGAAAATTCTAATCTGACTTTATCCCTGGAGAGGACGAAGGATATCCTTGAAGAGCTTGGAAAGAGGAAAGGGGATCGCATTCTGATTGGATTTGCCGCAGAGACAGAGGATTTAATTGCTCACGCTAAAGAGAAACTCAAGAAGAAAAACTTGGATTTTATTGTGGTCAATGATGTGACCAAGCCAGGGGCGGGTTTCGCCTTAGACACGAATCAAGTTAAAATATTATATCCCTCGGGCGAAGTAAAAGACCTCCCTCTAATGACCAAAGAAGAGGTTTCTCAATTCATACTTGATGATGTGGCAAGGTTACTGGAAAAAAGGAGAATTTCTAACAAAAAATAGATTTTATCATTCCTGAACGAAATATTTTACCTAATCAACTTTATCAGCCTTTTTCTCCGCTTTTTTCTCCTCACCTTTTGTACTTTTTCCTTTTTCTCCTCCTTCCGTCTCCGTCTTTTTCCCTTCCTTCCGACTATTTGAGGGATAATCGTTTACATAAAAACCAGACCCTTTCAAAACAAAGTTGGTTGCAGAAATCAATTTTTTTGCCGGCTTCAGGCATTTTGGACAGGTTACCTTGCAATCTTCATCTATCTTATGAAAGATCTCGAAAACCTCGTTGCACTGGTTGCATTGATATTCATAAATAGGCATTCTGAATACCTCCCCTTTAGGCTTGCAGTTCCGATCTGGTGCTGAATTCTTTTTTTAACTTTTTTAATGCTTCACTCTCAATCTGCCTCACCCTTTCCCTTGAGAGTTTGAGGTGGTCTCCAATTTGCTGGAGGGTGAGGGGATCATCTGCCATGACCCTATTCTTAATCACATAGGCTTCTTTCTCATTTAAACGTTTCATTGCATTCTGAACCTCGCGCTCCCGGACCCTTTTTTCTTCCTCTTGTGCAATCGCCTCTTCTTGATTTGGAGAATCTTCTTTGAGGAGTTCGAGGGGGGTGAGTTCTTGACCTTCATCAAAGGGGGTATCGAGAGACAGGTCTCTCGAAGACATCCTTTGCTCCATCTCAAGGATGTCCTCTTTGGTAACATCTAAATCTTTGGCTAAAAGTTCATATTTTTTTTCATTCGGTCCATCAGATTCCAATGCCTTTCTTACCTTTCCAATCTTATAAAAAAGTTTCTTCTGAGCCTGAGTCGTTCCGATCTTAACCAGGCTCCAAGTTTTAATAATAAAATTTTGAATATATGCTCTTATCCACCAGATGGCATAGGAGATGAATCGATACCCTTTGTAGGGATTGAATTTTTTGACAGCCATCATCAAACCAATATTCCCCTCTTGAATGAGGTCTTGGAGTTTAACCTTATAGGACTTGTATTCGAAAGCGATCTTGACAACAAACCTTAAATTTGATGTAATCAATTTCTGTGCCGCCTCAATATCGTTATATTTCCTATATTTTTCGGCAAGTTTATATTCTTCTTCTTTGGTTAAGAGTGGAAATTGATTGATCTGTAGAAGATAAATTTCTAAGGAATTTTTGACGACTGGAAGATTTGGATTGGTCATTAATATTAGCCCTCCCAAGAATTAGCACTCTTTCAATTAGAGTGCTAATAAAAGAATATAATAGACCTATTTGAATTGTCAAGTTTTTTTTGTATCTTATTGATTTAACAAGATAATTTTATAAAATAGAATTAGACAAAATCTCAAATTTTTAGGGGGTAGCTATGGATAATGATAAAAGAGACGAAGGTCAAGAAAAGGGTTTTGTTGTAAAGGATAAGCGGTTTAGCGCAAAAAAGGAAGAAAAAGAAGAATCTCAAATCGAGGGTGGGGGAAAGACCGAGGGAGCACCTCGAGAAAATATTGAAGTTCAGGAAGGACCCCTTCCTGAAATTGATTTCACTCATTTCATTTTTTCTTTAAGCACTTCAGTTTTCATCCAATTGGGAGAGATTGAAGATCCATTTACTCAGAAATTAGTTAAAAATCTTCCCTTGGCAAAACAGACAATAGATCTCATCGGGATGTTAAAGGAAAAGACAAAAGGAAATCTTACCTCCGAAGAGGAAAAGGTGATAGATTATATCCTCTACGATTTGAGGATGAAATACGTGAAAGCAGCGGGTAAATAATTTATTGTTTTTTGAAGGAGTGATAAAAAGTGTTTCCCCTTCGATGAAGGCGGAAAACGATCCCTTTTTCTAAGTTGATATCCATTACCGCTTTTTCAAAATCCTTCATCGTCTCGATCTTTTTTCGGTTGATCTCGAGGATGACGTCTCCTTCCTGAAGGCCCATATCATCGGCAGGACTGCCTTCTTCAACACCAATCACGATAACGCCATGTTTTATTTCGCTTGAGATTCGATAACGAGCAGCAAGCGAGGGTGTTAATTCTTGAACCCCTGCCCCTAATTTCTCTTCCACTTCTTTCTCTTTAATCGCTTCTGGTTTATCTGGCATCGACGTAGTGGTGACCTCAATGGTTATGGGTTTTCCATCCCTGACGACACTGAGTTTCGCCTTTTGGCCTACCTTTTTCTTTTGGATTTCTTTCACCAGTTCGTTGGTATTTTTAATGGCTTTTTCATCCACCGACTTGATGATGTCCCCTGAAACGAGCCCAGCTTTTTCGGCACCAGTTCCTTGGTGGACTTGGGCGACAATCACCCCTTCCTTTTCTTTCACTTGAAATTGCTCTGCCATCTCAGTGGTAAGATCCTGTACACTGATTCCAAGCCATGGCCGGACCACTTTACCTTGTTTGATGAGATCGTTCAAAATTTGCTTGGCCATATTAATGGGAATGGCAAACCCAATCCCTGTGCCAGGCTGGATGATCATGGCATTAATTCCGACCACCTCTCCATCGATATTGATTAAGGGACCTCCGCTATTGCCCGGATTGATGGAGGCATCAGTTTGAATGAAATCTTCATAAGTTCCCGTTCCCAATCCGGAGCGACCTTTGGCGCTGATGACGCCTACTGTCACCGTATGTTCCAGGCCAAAGGGGCTTCCAATGGCAATGGCCCATTCTCCGACCTCCAATTTATCTGAATCTCCTAAGGTCGCTACAGGAAGATCTTTAGCCTTAATATTAAGGACAGCAAGATCCGTTCTTGAATCTTGACCTTTAACAGTTGCAATAAATTCTCTTCCGTCGTTGAGGCGCACTTTGACCTTATCTGCTCCCTCTACTACGTGATTGTTGGTTAAAACATAACCCTCTTTATCAACGATGACCCCTGATCCCCCACTTCTCTGTTTTTGCTGGTATTCTTTTCCTTTTTCTCGGGGCGAAAAACCAAAGCCTTTAAAAAAATCCTCAAAGGGACTCCCCTTGAAGAAGTCTTCTCCATATCTATCCCAGGGTCTCATCGTAATGGTTTTTTCTATTGTGATGTTTACAATAGAAGGTTGGACTTTTTTAGCCACTTCCACAAAGGCCTGTCCGAGGGATCTGGCCGTTGTCAATTGATCATTTTTAGGCAAGGAATTGACCCGGTCGCTATCCATGCAAAAGAAAAGTCCAAATAGAAGAACAAGAGAAGAGAGAGACCAAACCAATCCTTTCGTCACTTTTTTGCCCATCGTTCGCTCCTTTTAATGGTTGAATTCCATTAAATATTATCCTCTCTTCTTCGAGTTGTCAAATTGGCTACCGGAATGAATTTCTTGAGCTTTTATTTTTTGGCCCATCTAAGTGGGATCTGGGGGGTTGAAGGAACAGAGACCGCCATTGGCGTGCTAAGGAGAAGATTCTTCTTTTATTTTCTTTGCCTTTTCGATGAGTTCGAGAATGGTCTCAACCCTCGTTCTTGAAGGAGGTGCCAAAGCACGCTGGATTTCATCGATTGAATAGTGTTCATTCAAGAATTTTCCTATTTCTATTCTAAGTTCCCAGCAGACCATAATTCTCCTACATGGGAGGTCTTCGTTAACGATTCGACAATATCGGAAGGGGACTTCGCCACCTAATTGGGGGCAGCGGATGACTAAGGTATCATGTTCTTCAATCATGCGTTTTTAAATGGACTTTGAGGATTTTGGCACAAGCTTAGTCAAAGAAAAATCCTACGGACCAAGAAGGCCCGTAGGATTCTGATCAGTTTAGATCGGTTTTCCCTTGCGCATCATCTTTGGCTTTGGAAATCCTTCGATGGCCTTAAGTGATTTCTTCATCTCTTCTTCTGGTAATGGGTAGTCAATGAGTTTTCCACTAAAATAAGAATCGTAGCCGCCCAGATCCAGGAGACCGTGGCCACTCCAGTTGAGAAGAATGACCTTCTCTTTTCCCTCTTCTTTAGCCTTTTTCGCTTCCTCAATTACTGTACAGATCGCATGGCTGGTTTCCGGAGCAGGAATGGCTCCTTCAGTTCTCGCCCATTGAACAGCAGCAGCGTAACACTCCAATTGATTGTAAGCCCGGGGTTCAATCAGTCCCTCGATAATCAATTGGCTGAGGATCGGGGCGATCCCGTGATACCGCAAACCTCCAGCATGAATGGGCGGTGGCACGAAGGTATGTCCAAGGCTGTGCATGGGAGCCCAGGGGATCATACCGGCCGTATCGCCGTGGTCATACACAAAGGGGGCTCTGGTCATGGTAGGGCACGAGGTTGGCTCCGCAGGGACAATTGTGATATCGGCCCCATTAATCTTGTCCAGGATAAAGGGTAAGGCAATGCCCCCGAAATTACTCCCTCCACCTGCACATGCTGTGACCACATCGACCTTCTTCTCCCCAAATTCTTTCAGCTGTTTTTTGGCCTCGAGGCCAATAATCGTTTGGTGCATAAGCACATGGTTGAGGACACTTCCCAGAGAATACCTCGTGTCCTTAGAGGTGACAGCATCTTCGACGGCCTCACTGATCGCAAGCCCAAGACTGCCTGGATGATCTGGATTCTGCTCTAACGTTTTTCTCCCTGCATTCGTATCTTTGCTCGGGCTGGGAACACAGTTGGCTCCCCAGGTGTTCATCATCAAACGGCGATAGGGTTTTTGATCATAACTGATCCTGACCATATAAACCTTGCACTCCAAGCCGAAGAGACAGCAAGCAAAACTGAGGGCACTTCCCCATTGCCCAGCTCCAGTCTCGGTTGCGATCCGTTTGACGCCAAAAACTTTGTTATAATAGGCCTGGGCAATGGCAGTATTGGGTTTATGACTTCCTGGAGGGCTCACTCCTTCATTTTTATAATAGATCCTGGCTGGTGTTCCCAAGGCTTTTTCGAACGCATAAGCTCGATGGAGAGGTGTAGGTCTCCACATGAGGAGTTTCTCCATCACTCCTTCCGGGATATCGATCCATCGTTGTGTACTAACCTCCTGTTCAATGAGATTCATTGGAAAGACAGGGGCAAGGTCTTGTGGGCCAATCGGTTGTCCCGTTCCAGGATGGATGATTGGCTGGAGAGGGGAGGGTAAATCCGCTTGGATATTATACCACTGCTTTGGGATCTCATCTTCTCTAAGAAAAACTTTGAACTCCTTCATAGTCTCCTCCTTCTATCTTGAAATAAATTTCTCTTTTAATTTGCTTTTTATATCCATCAAAAAAGGTAAAGTTTCAAATAACAATAATTGGTGGCGTTGTCAAGATATATTTGCCTTTTTTGTAAAAATTTTAGAGTTCAACAAGTTTTTGCTTGACAAATTTTGAGGTCTTGTTTATGGAGTAAGAAGGGTAAACAAGGGATATGGATTCTCTGGAAAAAATGAAAATCCGGACTCTAAATAAGGGAGATCTGGTCGCCATTATTGAGATCGATGAAAAGATTCTCGGAGAGAACCGGAGGACTTATTGGAAGAAAAAGTTAGAATTGATGAACAACAAATCTTCCAATATCTCGTTGATCGCCGAGGTGGAGGAAAAAGTTGTGGGGTTCATTCTCGGTGATGTCAGTGGCTGGGAATTTGGAGTACCGGAAACCATTGGTTGGATCGATACCATCGGCATTGATCCCACCTATCAGAAAAAAGGGTTAGCGACGGCTTTAGCTCATGAGCTGATCAAAAATTTAAAAGTCCTTGGGGTGAAGACCATTTATACCCTCGTCAGTTGGAACGATTGGGACCTCCTCCAATTTTTCCACGCCATGGGATTTACAAGAGGGGATATGATCAATTTAGAGTTGAAGATTTAATCTCCCCCACCCTCTATTTCAATCAGTCCTCAAATTAAATTCAATCTGCAGCGTTGAGATGATTTGTGGTTTATCTATGGGGTAGTGTCTTTTACATGATTATCAGAAGTTTTGATCATTCGGAGGATCAGTTTATCTTCAAGCATCAACTTCTTCTCAGGATAGAAATGATTCCAAAGACTGAGCGTGTCAATGTTCACTCTTGTCTCATTCGCAATGTCTCATAAGGTATCCCCCTTTTCAACCGTATAGGTCATTTCAGGGGACCTTAAATTTAAAGCTATTCCATTGGATTTTTTCTTAACCATACCATTAGGTTTCGGATCCTGACCTTTTGGCAGGGGGATGAGAAGGTTCATTCCGATGGAGAGAAGACTCTTCTTATTCAACCGGTTGATCTCATAGATTGGCTCCAGATCAACCCGATAATGTTTGGCAATTGTTGAAAGGGTATCCCCTTTTCTTACGACATGGGTTTTGAATTGGGATTTTTTACCAGGGTGGAGGATTTTAAAATTTTTTAAAAAGTGTTCTCTCTTCCCAAAAGGAATTTTAATCTCATAATCTGGGAAGTCAGGAGGAGTGCACCATCTCAACAATTCAGGATTGAGGTCCTTTATTTCATTAACGGTCACTTCGCAAGCCTGGGCAATCAGGCGAAGATCTGCGACTTCAGGTATCTTTACTTTCTCGTATTGGAGGGGTTCTTGATATTCGATGCCGATGAATCCATATTTCTCAGGGTCTTTAGCAATGAGGGTAGCGGCAATCATCTGGGGGACATAGTCTTTTGTCTCCCGCTTCAGATATTGATATTTGGTTAGTTCCCAAAAGTCCTCTGTCTGGTAGCGTTTCATTGCATTGGCGATCTTTTTTTCTCCAGCATTGTATCCGGCAGCGGCGAGATACCAACATTCAAATATATCATAAAGGTCTTTGAGGTATTTTGCCGCTGCAATGGTAGATTTTTCTGGGTCTCTTCTCTCATCGATCCACCAATTCGACTTCAGCCCATATCTCTTCCCCGTAGGGTAAATGAATTGCCAGGGACCAGATGCCTTGCTCCTGGAATAGGCATAAGGGTTGAAGCCGCTTTCTATGAGAGCCAAATAAACAAGGTCTTCTGGAAGCCCATTTTCTTTCAGAAGATTTCTCATGAAGGGGATATATTTTTCCGATCGTGCCAGCCAATGGGTAAAAGCCTTCCGGGCCGTCGTTTGAAAGCACTGAATGAATTTCTCTACTTTCGCATTGATCACAATAGGGATATCGAATTCCTGTTCTTGTTTTTGCTGATCTTTAGGAAGGATCTCAAGGCTGAAATCATCATTGGATTCATCACTGATCGGAAGTTTTAAACTCCAAACAGATTGAGTTTCTACTGAGGGTGGAGCATTGGATGGTGAAGATTCTTTGGGAGAAGGAGGAGAGGACTTTTCCAATTCTGTTTGAAAAAGGGGAGAGGTCTCTTCTTTTGTGGAGGGAGGATAGGAATATGCTTTTCCGGAGAAGAGGCTTAAGGGGAGTAGGCATATAAGAGAGAGGAACAAGATCATTTCCACCACTAAGATTCTGCGCATCACGAGCTATTCCTCCCGGGTTTAATAGAAGATTAGGGACATTGATAGGGGAAAATTGATAAATTAATGGCATAAATCGTTCAAGTTTGTCAAGTTAAAAAAGTTTAAAAACTTTAAGGATCCATTCCGATTTTGGCCGGCAGGTTCTTATCGGCGGACCACTCCACCCAGGAGCCCCTGTAGAGACGAACATTAGGAAATCCAAGCACATATTTCAGAGTAAAATAGAGGTGGCTCGCCTCCCTCCCTGTCCGGCAATGGACGATAATCTCTTTGTCCTTCGTCACACCGGATTCTGCAAGGAGTTTTTCCAGGTCTTCTTTTTTCTTCCAAACTTTTACTTCTTCCCCTTCTAAGGTCGTTTCCCAAAATACGTTCTTGGCTCCCGGGATATGACCCCTCCGGATCTCTTCGCCCTCTTCACCGCTGTATTGTTTTGGGGGACGAGCGTCCAGGATCACAACTTTTTTTGCTGTGAGTCGATCGCGAACCCACTTTTTATCAGCTAAAGTTTCACGAATCACCTTCCCAAAGAATTTATTGGGGAGAAGAGAGGGGTACTCTTGAGTGATGGGGAGCTTTTCTGAGATCCATTTCTCCCAGCCTCCGTTCAGGACTCCTACTTTTTTGTGGCCCAAATAGTCCAAAGTCCAAGCGAGGAACGTCGCATTGGGATCTGATTTTTCGGAGTAGAGGATCACCCCCATAGGATTGGGTAGGCTTAAATTGTCTCCTAATAATCTTTCCAAACAGATTCGATCAGGCATTTGAGCAGGAATGCCCTTTTCTGGAATCCGGAGATTCTCAAAATTGAGGTAGACAGCATTTGGAATATGGCCTTTGAGATAGTCAAAGAGGGAAGTTCTCATATCCACGACACGAATCGAAGGATGGCCGGTCAGATTGACCAATTCTACTGTTTCGATGAGTCTGGGATGGTCAAAATTTATTAAGGTTGGAGTTTTGGCAGAGAGGAATCCTGGAAGAAATAAAAAAATCATAGAGATCAGGATTCCTCCTATCAGAATGTGTGATAGCCGATTCCTCATGCTGACCTCCCTGAGATAACATTAACGTTGGAAGGCGGTTGGGTGTGCCTCCAAACCTTTACCAAGCGGGTCTTAAAAATATTTTATGGGAAACCTGCAATATCACCTAAGGTGACTTCTGCCATACACTTGGAAAGGGAGTAGTAAAACGCATAGAGGTTACCGCTGTAAAGGTTTTCCAACACACCCAACTGCCTTCTTAGAATGTTTTTATGCAACTGCCAAAACAATTCAACTTAGGATACTCCCTTTCCTCTTCTCCAATGCTTTTCGATAGAGCTGGAGGTAGGCCTCTGCCGATCTTTCCCAAGAGAAGTCTGATGTCATAGCATTCCAGAGGAGTTGGCTCCAATGCTCCGGTTGAGAATAAAAATGGGTAGCCACTTTAATGGTGTTGAGGAATTCCTTGGTGTCATAGCGGGAAAATTTAAAGCCGTTTCCTTTTTTTGTGGCAGGGTCATAATGGGTGATAGTGTCGTCCAGCCCACCGGTGGCTCGCACCACAGGGATCGTGCCATATTTCAGGCTATAGATTTGATTGAGACCACACGGCTCATATTTCGATGGCATGAGGAAGAAATCTGCCCCGGCTTCGATTTTATGAGCCAATCGGTCATCATAAGCGATTCGGATCCCTGCTTTTTGAGGATATTTATGAGCGACTTGGGTAAAGAGATCGTGATATTTCTGTTCCCCTGTTCCCAGAAGAACGAACCCGATGTTGAGTGCGAAAAGTTCCTCTAAAATTTCGATTAGAAGGTCGAATCCCTTCTGATCGGCTAACCGAGAGATCATCCCAAAAAGAGGAGCGTCCACAAGGGAAGAGGGCAGATGGAATTCCTTCAGAAGATCCTTTTTGCATTCCCTCTTCCCAGCGATATCTTTCGGGTTATATCGGGCGATCAGATGTGGATCATGAGAAGGGTCCCAATCCTGGTAATCCACTCCGTTGAGGATCCCAAAAAGGTTTTCCCTTCTCTTTCTCAAAATGCCTTCTAACCCATACCCGTAGTCAGGGGTCTGGATCTCTTCGCTATATTTTTGGCTTACAGTATTGATTACATCGGCATAAACAATACCCGCCTTCATGAAGTTGATCCTCTCCCAAAATTCGACCCCCTCTGGATTGTACATCTCTTTGGGGAGACCGGTGAGCCAGAACTTCTCCTTCTTGAACAATCCCTGATAGGCAATGTTATGAATGGTGAACACCGTTGCGGTTTGGGAAAAGAAAGGATTGCTCTGGTAAACCGATTTTAGATAGGCGGGGATCAGACCTGTTTGCCATTCATGATGGTGGATGATGTCAGGAGAGAATCCGATGCGCTGGCAAAAAATGAGAACAGCTTTGGAAAAGAAGATGAAGCGTTCGGCATTGTCAAAGTAATCACCTTTGGGTGTGCTGTAGAGATATTCCCTGTCGAAGAACTCTTCCCGACCGATGAAATAAACCGGTATGTTCTGGTTCAGATGGCCCAGATAAATATCCGCCTTGAGCTTCTCATCCCCCATGGGGACCTCAATCTCTTCACCTAAATATTGATGGGGAAGTCCAGACTCTTTCACCATTCGATAATAAGGCATGATGAGCTTAATCTCATATCCCAATGCCTGGAGGGATTTGGGAAGGGCTCCTGCCACATCCGCCAAACCTCCTGTCTTTGCAAATGGGACGGCCTCAGGAGTTGCTAAAAGAATTTGTAGGGGTTTATCCATAGCCATCAATTATGAATTTAGAGTTACGAGTTATGAATTTAAAATTTTAAGATTGAAACTCATAATTCACAACTCTTCACTCTTAATTCTTTTTTCTTTGTCTCCCCATATCAAGACGTGGTGTGGAAACGGGATTGTAATCCCTTTTTCATCAAATCGATTTTTAATCCTTTTTCTCAATTCCCTTCCCACCTCCCACTGTTTTAAGGGGGCCGTTTTTACTATCATCCGAATGACTAATTGGGACTCTCCGAAGAACTTTGATCCCGGAAGTGGTGAGCCATGTGGTAATATTTTTAAATATTTCAGACATGAACACCTTGTTAAATCAATGACAAATGTTAATAGAAGTCCTAACTCCAAATATCAGAAAACCTTCTTTTGACAATCCAGGGGAGATGAGTGAACGTAAATCTTGAAAATTTGACCCTTGCCATTTGTCATTGAATTGGAATTTGGGCTTTGACATTTGACATTTCATTGACGTTGGGTCTATTCGCTTTTTTCTGTTTTCCGAATGGCCTTTTCTAAACGATCCAGTGCATCGGCAGTCTTTTCTCTCAAGGAATCAGCCATCGACGCAAAGGCATCTATCTGTTTCTTCAAATCAGGAGAAGAAGCCCCGGCTTCGATCTGTCTTTTCAGTTCCGTTGTTCCCCCTGTCCGCTGATAAGCAAGGATAGCAATGATGAGTGCGACGACTGCTATGAGAAGTGTGATAGCCTCCATACTCATAGACCTCCTTTATTTTTTTGATTAAAATATTCCATTCCTTTAAAATTTTCAACCGGTTCCCTTTCAGATTTCGAGTTGGATAATGATACAGAAAGAGTGTGGGGAGTGACAATCCCCACGGACATGATGGCTTTGATTGCCTCTTCGACCGTCAACTGGGAAGAGAGTATCTTCTCTTTGGGAAGAAAGAGGAGGAAACCTTGAGGAGGGACAAAGGCGGTCGGGACAAAGACAGTCACCTTTTTTTGACGCTCGATATCAATCAACTCATTCGTCACAAAGCCGAGCACATAATTTCCTTCCTGTGGAAATTCAACAAAGACAGCTTGACGGAATGAGCCTTTCCTCGAGGCCGAGAAGGCATCGGTCAGTTGTTTGGAGGAGGTATAGATATTTTTAACGACCGGGATAGTGGTGAAGAGACGATCCCCCCAGCTAACCAGTTTACGGCCCAAGACATTGGTAGTGATCAATCCGATCAGATAAAGCAAGATGAAGAAGCCAATGATTCCTACCCCTGGGATATGGAATACACGGTGGAATAGAGAGATGTTGATGTCGGGAACCACGGGGTCAAGAATATTGTCCAGGGTGTTGAAGACAAACTTGAGGACAAAAAAAGTGACACCGAGGGGCAGGAGGACCAAAATTCCTGCAAAAATCTTTGCTCTGAGATGTTTTAAAAATTTTTTTGTCATGGGTTCGATGGTGGTAATTCAAGAATCTTTTTCAGATCCGCCTCCTCGACCACCTCTTTTTCAAGTAAGAGACGGGCAAGTTCTTCCAATTTATCTTTCTTAGCCGTCAGTATTTCCCTGACCCTCAGATATGTTTCATCCACAATCTTTTTCACTTCTTCATCAATCTGTTTGGCGGTGTCCTCACTGTATTCCCTCGTGGGGAAAAGTGAAGAGGGAAGAAACAGAGGTTGTTTTTCTTTTTCGAAGGTGACATAACCCAATTTTTCGCTCATCCCAAATTCTTTCACCATGCTGGTGGCAATGTCGGTTGCCCGCTGGAGATCATTATGAGCACCGGTGGATATCTCTCCAAAAATGATTTCCTCAGAAACCCTTCCACCCAGCAAAACAGCCAGGCGGTCGAGGAGCTCTGTTTTTGTCATCAAATAACGATCCTCTGTAGGCAATTGAAGGGTATAACCCAATGCAGAGATTCCTCTTGGAACGATGGAGATTCGGCGCACCGGATCAGCATTCGGCAAGAGGGAGGCCACAATGGCATGACCGGATTCATGGAAGGCAACGATCTCTTTCTCCTTTTTTGACATCAGTCTTCCCTTCTTCTCCAAACCGGCTATCACACGGTCGATCGCCTCTTCAATATCAGCCATTTCTACAGCCTCTTTATTCTTTCGGGCTGCAAGAAGGGCTGCTTCGTTTACGATATTGGCAAGATCTGCCCCCACGAATCCAGGCGTTCTTGAAGCGATCACCCTCAAGTCGACGTCTGGAGATAATTTGATATTTCGGGCATGAATCTTCAGAATCTCCTCCCGACCATTGATATCGGGTCGGTCAACCACTACATGACGATCGAACCTCCCCGGTCTGAGAAGAGCGGGATCCAAAATCTCAGGTCGGTTGGTTGCGGCCATGATGATTACCCCTGTATTGGGATCAAAACCATCCATCTCCGATAAGAGTTGGTTGAGGGTCTGCTCCTGTTCGTCGTGTCTGCCCATGGGATTAACCCCGCGCGCCTTTCCCAGGGCATCCAGCTCGTCAATGAAGATGATACACGGAGCATGGTTTTGAGCCTGGGCAAAAAGGTCCCTGACCCTGGCTGCTCCCACGCCGACAAACATCTCTACAAAATCAGAACCACTGATGGAGAAAAAGGGGACATTGGCCTCTCCGGCCACGGCCCGGGCGAGCAAGGTTTTTCCTGTTCCAGGCATTCCCACCAAGAGAACTCCTTTGGGAATCTTTCCACCGAGGCGTTGAAATTTTCCTGGAGTTTTAAGAAACTCCACCACCTCCTTCAATTCCTCTTTCGCCTCGTCAATTCCAGCCACATCAATGAAGGTGGTCTTCTTTTCCTTCTCCGCATAGATTTTAGCCCGGCTCTTTCCAAAGGACATCACACTCGTCTCCGGTCCGATTCGGGAGAAGAGGATCCTCCATATGATAAAGAAAAAAACGAGAGGAAGAACCCAAGAAATAATATTGGTTAACCATTTGCTTTCGACTTTCCCTGTATATTTTACATGGTGAGCCTCCAGTTCCTTCACCAGCTCAGGGTCTTCCACCCGAACGGTCTGGAACTTTGCTCCAGTTTCTCTCTCGCCATTGATCGTTTCGGGATTAATGGTCAGTTCTTTGATTTTTTCCGTCCTTAATAACTCCTTAAATTCACTGTAGGAGATGATATCTTCAGCCTTTCTTGACATGATGTAATTCTGGATGAGCAGGATGATGAGAAAGGCGATCACAAAATACCAGATCGTAAAGTGGGTCTTTTTAAGAATGGGTTTCTTTCCGCCTCGATCTGAGGGTCCTTTAATTCGAAGAAGATCTCTCAGGTTAGAGGTGGTTTTTTGATCCTTCTTCATCTTAGGAATCTCCAAATACTCTACGGAAGATATCATTGATATGTTTTAGATGAGTCCTAACATCAAAGAGAACATCTATTTCTTCTTGGGTCATGAGAGGTTTGATGGTTTCATCCTGGGAGAGAAGGGTTTTAAAATCCTCGCCCCTTTCCCAAACCCTCATCGCATTCCTCTGCACCACCCCATAGGCCTCTTCCCGCGAGAGGCCTTTTTTAGTGAGATGGAGGAGGATCGATTCGGAAAAAATTAGACCTCCCATCTTTTCTAAATTGGCTCTCATGTTCTCCGGATAGACGATGAGGTTCTCGACAAGAGAAGTGAGGCGGTTAAGCATGTAGTCGATTAAAATGGTGGCATCCGGGGCGATCACTCTTTCTACTGAGGAATGGCTAATGTCACGCTCGTGCCATAGAGGAATATTTTCCAAAGCCGCCAAACCATAAGATCGAACAAGGCGTGCCAGACCGGAGAGATTTTCTGAGGAGATGGGATTCCTCTTGTGTGGCATGGCGGAAGAACCTTTCTGTCCCTTGGAAAAGAATTCCTCAGCTTCCAAGACTTCAGTCCGTTGGAGGTGCCTGATTTCCACAGAAAATTTTTCTATCGAGGAGGCGATGATGGCCAGGGTGGTGAAGAGTTCGGCATGATGATCTCTTTGAACGATCTGGGTCGAGATGGATGCTGGTTTGAGTCCCAATCTTCGACAGACAAATTCCTCAATCGAGGGAGGAATATGGGCAAATGTTCCCACAGCCCCTGAGATCTTTCCAACACTCACGGCCTCTTTTGCCCTCTCCATGCGGATGTAATTCCGCTTCATCTCATCATACCAAAGAGCCATTTTGAGGCCGAAAGTGATTGGCTCAGCATGGATGCCATGAGATCGACCAATCATCAGAGTTTCCTTATATTGTAAGGCTTTTTTCTTCAACACCTCTAAGAGCCTATGGATATCTTGGAGGATAAGTTCAGAGGCCTCTTTTAAAAGTAAGGCGAGAGAGGTGTCGAGGATATCAGAGGAGGTGAGGCCATAATGGAAATATCTTGAAAGGGGACCGATGGACTCCCCCACATTAGTCAGGAAGGCGAGGACATCGTGTTTCGTTACTTTCTCTATTTCATCAATACGATGGATATCAAAGAAAGCTTTATCATTGATCTCTCGGACAACCTCTGCTGGAATCTCACCCACTTGGGAAAGAGCCTCACAGACCAAGAGTTCAATTTGGAGCCAAGTTTCATACTTTCTCTGATCCGTCCAAATCTTTGCCATCTCCGGCCGTGTATATCTCGGAATCATCTCATTCTCCTTATGGAACATATAGACTTATATTACTGAATAGTGTTGAAAAGTCAATAAAAAACGGGTCGTTAATATTGACAAATTTTTGGCTCAAATGCATATTAGTGTTATGATCATTATCAAATCCCCTCGAGAGATTGATCAATTGAAGAAATCCAATGCCATTGTGGCAGAAGTTTTTGAGAAATTGAAGGAGATGACTGCTCCAGGAGTAACCACAAAGGAATTGGATCAGGTTGCTGAAGAATACATTATTCAAAAAGGAGCCCGTCCTGCCTTTAAAGGTTACAGAGGATTTCCCGCGACCCTTTGTATCTCAATCAATGAGGAAGTGGTCCACGGCATTCCCAACCAACGCCAATTGAAAGAAGGAGATATCGTCAGCTTAGATGTAGGAGTTAATTTTGTTGGTTATTTTGGAGATGCAGCCATTACGCTTCCTGTAGGGGAGGTGGATTCGGAAGCCAAAAAACTCCTTAATGTGACAGAGAAGGCTCTCTACATTGGTATTGAAGAGGCTAAGGTTGGGAATCGACTTTTTGATATTTCTTGCGCTGTTCAGAGGTGGGTGGAATCCCATGGATTTTCTGTCGTCAGAGATTTTGTAGGACATGGGATTGGAAAAGATCTCCATGAGGAACCACAGATTCCAAATTTTGGCTCCCCCCACCAAGGACCGAGACTCGAGAAAGGCATGGTCTTTGCTCTTGAGCCTATGGTGAATGAGGGGACCTACCAAGTCAGGATTCTTTCAGACGGCTGGACCGTTGTGACAACGGATGGAAAACGCTCCGCCCATTTTGAGCATACGGTTGCGATTACCGATGGAAAAGCAGAGATTTTGAGCATCCTGTAATTTGATGAAGTGTTGCCGATTTAACTGTAATACTGGAGCATCTCATAACCGCAGTAGATAAGTAGATTTTAGAGGGGGTAAAGGAACAATGTATCGAGTAGCTGAGGATATGGTTGATTTAGTGGGGGATACGCCTTTGGTGAGGATTAACCATATCGTTCCCAACAAAAAAGTGAAAGTCTATGCAAAGTTGGAGCGATATAATCCTGCCGGTTCTGTTAAAGATCGGATTGCGACATACATGATTGAATATGGGGAGAAGGAGGGTCTCCTGACGAAAGATAAGATCGTCATCGAACCTACCAGCGGGAATACAGGAATTGCTCTGGCGATGGTTTGTGCGGTCAAAGGATATCGGCTGGAATTGGTGATGCCGGAGACGATGAGCATGGAGAGAAGAAAGATTCTCACTGCCTTTGGAGCGAAGATCATTTTAAGCGGGGGGTCTCGGGGAATGGATGGGGCTATTGATTTAGCCAAGGAAATGGCTCAGGACTCGAAGTATTACATGCCCTATCAATTTAAGAATAAGTACAATGTGCTTGCCCATTATGAGACAACAGGTGAGGAGATCTGGAGGGCGACCAAAGGAAAAGTGAGGATGTTTGTTGGGGGCTTAGGGACCACTGGAACCCTGATGGGCGTTTCTAAACGGCTGAAAGAATATGATCCTGAGATCAAAATCGTTGGCGTGGAGCCCTATCCCAATTCGAATATCCAGGGGTTAAAAAATCTGAGTTCCCAATATGTCCCGGAGATATATGATCCCAGCCGATTGGATGAAAAGATCAATGTGAAGGATGAGGATGCCTTCGAGATGGCAAGGGCCCTCACCATCCGGGAGGGGATCTTTTGTGGAATCAGTTCCGGGGCTGCGATGTGGGGGACATTACAGAAGGCGATGGAGTTGGACCGGGGGGTAATCGTCACCCTCTTCCCGGATGGTGGAGAGAAATATGTGAGCACCCCTCTTTACGAGCCAAGCAAATGTTTTGAATGTCTGAAGAAGCATCAAATCCCCACCTGCATGACAGAGGAATATATTACGGCTTTGGAATGTATGGTAAAAGAGGGGAATTAATCTCTGAAGAAATGTATAGCAAATAATGTCTAACTAAACATATTTGAAATTTCCCCTATGCATTCCCTCCCCTTTCGATGGGGGAGGGTGAGGGTGGGGGTGGACAAAATCGATTGGTTCCCCCTCCACTTCATCCCCTCTAACAAATTTTTCAGGTTGAAAGAGGAGTTGGTACCGGAGAAAAAGTTATCTAAATCATCGTAAGTGCTGACATGACGTTCTCGATTTGAAACAGAAAGGAAAGGGGCATATGGAACAGATCAGTTTTTTGAGAGGAGTTCCGGCAGAGGAGGCTTTGGAGGCCATTGCTGACGTTGTTGCAAGAGGCTATGCTGAGGTTTTACGAAGCTATGGCCCGAAAATTCTGCAATACCAGACCCCAGGGTTGGCTGATTTCAATGGGTTCGTGCCCTTGAAAGAGACCCTTGGTCGGCGCTATGGAATCGTCGGGGACACTAATAGACAAGTCATCTGCTTCAACGGAGGAATGGAGGTTTTTTCCCTGATCCTGAAGTCTTTTCCCCGGGGAAGCCAGGTTGCCATGGAGGCCATGACCTATGACCGGGCACTCGCAGACGCACTTCGATATGAGCATGAAGTGATAGGGATTCCTTTTATGAAGGAGGGGATCGACCTGGATGCGTTAGAAAAAGCGCTTTCGAAGGGAAAGGTGAAGCTATTCTACAGGATCATTTATCACCAGAATCCTACTGGCTATAATTCAACTAAAGAGAATATCGAGGCTGCCGCTGAGCTGTGTGCGCGCTACAACGCACTCTACGTCTGCGATATTGCCTATTATGAACTACGCTATGACGGCCAGAAGAATCAATTGCTTGACCTCTCAAGATTCCCCACTACCTGTCTCATCGGTTCTTTCACAAAGACGTTGTCACCAGGGACTAAGTGTGGATTTGGAATCTTTCCTGAAAGGGTTGTAGATCAGCTCACTCCAGTCATAGCAAACACCCGGCTCAATCCAAACTATCCGACCCAGGCCATGATCCATTATGTCATGTCTACCGGGGAATATGACAAGTACCTTAACTATCTCATCAAGTTGTATCGACCCAGAATGGATTCTCTCAACAAGTCTCTCTCACAGCATTTCCGTGGCACAGAGGTGCCTTTGGTCACTGGGGGTTTTTTCATGGGGATTTGGTTGCCTGGTATCCACGACGAAGTCGCTTTTATCAAGACAGCCAAGGGAAAAGGTGTCGACATCGCGAGTGCAAATGTTTATCCTTCGGGATGGAAGAAGAACTACGAAGAGAAATTTGGCGGGCCGTTCTTCCGCCTCACCTTTCCCTCCCTCAAACCAGGGGAAATAGAGAAGGGGATCGAACGGATCGCTGAAACCTATGTGGAGATGAGGTGATCCCCTTCGTGAACAGAACCCTGTTAAGGCTCTAACGATGTATCTCAACTCACGATTTAAGATCCTTATCTTCTCTATTTGTTAATTTTTATATTCTACAATCTCACATCGACTACTGCTGATTTACCTCCTCGAACCTGAGCAACCGCTTTTTTCAAAACCGGTAATACTTCAGAAGGGTCTTCAACCGTCTGTCCATAGGCCCTGCAGGCCTTAGCAATGAGTGCAAAGTCGGGAGGATTTTTGATGTCCGTACCGACCTCAAAACCCATCTCCCCGGAGATACTGCTCTCGCCATAGAACATTCGCATCAGTGACCTTATCGAGGCGTAGGACTTGTTGTTAAATATAATGGTTAGAAACGGAGCGTTGTAAGCACTTGCCGACCAGAGTGTAGCAACAGGGCAGCCATAGATGAAACCACCATCGCCTATTAGGCTCACCACCATGTGATCTGGAGCAGCCAGTTTCGCTCCTAGAGCAGCACCTAAGGGCCATCCCATGGAGCCAGCACTGTCTCCCCAGGAATATAAGGTTCCGGGCTTCGTTCGGCGGATTTGGTGGGCCAGGGCATCAGCGGATGAGGGTATCATATGCACGAGGATAGCATCTTCATCCAGGACTTCGTTTATACACTGGCACAGCCATTCCGCAGATATTGGTTCCTGGTTGGCTTCGTTTAGTGCCTTCCCACGCCATCCCTCCTTCAGTTGCCTATGTTCATTCTCCAGTCGTTTGAATCGATCCCGGAGTCGCACATCCGGTTTGGTAGTCAAACGCTGTCGTACGATTTCATTGAGGGCTGGTAATATTTTGCTTGAGTCTCCTTTAACGAGAATATTGGGGGTTCGACCCCATAAAAGACTCCCTTTTTTTAATGGCTCAATATCAATATGAATAATTTTGGCATTCGGTCCTGGTGCGACTTGCTTCCCCATCGGTCCAGGAAAATCATAGTCGATAAGCAGAAGAACATCGGCTTTCCCTATATAATGATCATAGGTGTTCCCCGCAATAGCATCAATTCCAGGGCAGAGAGGATGGGTGTTAGGAAAGTTCATTCTGAGATCTGTGGTAATGACCCGTGCACTTAAGGTCTCCGCAAGTTCTACTAATGATGTCACGGATTGGGGGTGTCTGCCAAGGTATGCGGTCACGATGAGGGGGTTTTCGGAATGGATCAGTATTTCTGCTGCGTTGCGAAGAGCAACTATATCTATTTCAAATGGTCTCTCAGATATAATTGGTGCGGTGACACTCCTTTCCCCCGTCTTTCCCATCAAAACTTCACGAGGAATAGACAGGTAGACAGGTCCACACGGCTCGGCGGATGCGACCCGGAAAGCTTCCTGAAGCACGGAGGTAATATCCTCATCAACGTGAAGTTCATAATCCCACTTTACGTAATTCCGGACAATTTTGCGCTGGTCAAATGGTTCCTGCAACCAATTCACTCGATTAGGTGTTGCGTTTTGACCTGCGCACAAGATGACAGGTATTCGTCCGTACTGTAAATTGATTATTGCTCCCCCACTTTGAAGGGTACCTACGTCCTGAAAGACTGCAACCACCTGTGGTCTCCCTGAAACCATTGCGTATCCGTGGGCGGCAGCAACAGCTACCGATTCGTGGGTGCAGAGGATCACCTGAGGGGCTTTCCTACTCAGGGATTTATATTTTGCGATGACTCCCTGGATGGGAACAATATCGATCCCCGGGTTAAGGAAAATATGGTCGACTCCTTGGGCATTCAATGCCTCGACAAATGCTTCTGCTCCGTTTTCTATATGCATTAAATTGCTCATCATCATTTTCTCCTTGAGATGTTACTTTCCTTACTTTACCTTACAGTTGTATAAACGGCCACGGGTGAACCGCTCTTCAAGGTTTCGGACGGCGATTGGGTTGACATGTTAAGGGAATGGGTAGACTTCACCTAAGGTGAACTCCAGCAGGGGTCGGGGACGTATGTGCTGATTGACTTAAAGGTTCGCCCGAAGCCTTTACGACCGGTTCACCCATGTCCGTATGACTAAATTTTTTGCAATGCTAAGGTTTAGTTGCCCATGTTTCCCAGGATCCAGGCCGCATCAGCTGTTCAATTGAAGAGGACATGGGAGGCTATAATTTGTATTTAAATTTTCTTAATAGTTCTTTTCTCCAGGCCACGCCATCTTCTTTTTCAACCCCTTTAGGAGAGGAACCATCAATGACTCCGAGAACGCCTCTTCCCTGTTCTGACTGGGCAAGGATTACTTCGACAGGATTTGCCGTGGCACAGAAGACCGTACAGACCTCCTGACACATCTTCACTGCGTTGAGCACATTGATTGGGAAGGCATCTTTTAAAACGACCACAAAGGTATGACCTGCACTAATTTTTAAAGCATTCCTCTTGGCGACCTCCTTTAATGGATCATCGTTTCCCTCAATCCGGATGAGGCAGGCACCTGAGGCTTCACAAAATCCAATCCCAAATTTGGCATTGGGAACAGACCCCACCATGATCTCGTAAAGATCTTCCACGGTCTTGATGAAATGGGTCTGTCCAAAAATGATATTGCATCCTTCTGGAATCTCCAATCTCTCAGTCTTCAGCTCCATCATTTACCTCCTTGATTCTGAATCGATCATTCAAAGTCCTTAAAAAAGTTTGAGGATTCTAAGACTCGATGGTTCTATCTTTTCTCACTTGACCCCTTGAATCCTTGATCCCCATTTTTATTTTAAGAATATCGTTCCTTTTATGAATTGTCAATTTATTCTCTTGCTTCCTAACAGGACGAGTGACCATCTGTGAATCATTGAACAATCTCTTAATTCTTATAGACTTCTTGATGTATTTCAACGATGATATAAATATCAAATTCCGAAATGCTTTTTTAAGGACTTGAAACTTGAAGTAAAATATTATAAACGCATGTGAAGTTTAAAAAATAAACCCTCAAAGCTTGCCTTTTAGAAATGTTTTCACCTCAATGGCTTCTCCATCTGTGACCACTGTGATGGCACCATGCCTGTCAGTCCTAAAAATCCTCGATCCCAATTGTTCATATCTTCTTAACACCTCTGGGTGAGGTAGCTTACCAATATTTCTTTCGCCCACACTGAGAATGGCATAAGTAGGGTTCACCTTATTCAGAAAGAGTGGGGAACTCGACGAGGAACTTCCATGATGAGGGATTTTTAAAATGTCAGCCTTGAGTGGAAAACCTTTTTTCAGTATTTGCTCTTCTGCTTCTTTTTCAATATCTCCTGTCAGAAGTATAGAAACATTTTTAAATCGAAGCTTCATGACCAGGGAGGAATTGTTCAGGTTCCAGAGATTCCGGTCTCGTCTTTGAATTTTGTTTGGGGCTGGCGGATTTAGAAAAGAAATCGCGACTCCATTGACGATTTGAGGAGGTGTTTCTTCATAGATAGACTGAGTTTGGATTTCTTTCTCATTAAGAATTTCCCTCAATTGGAGATAGGGTTCTGATTCTGTCTGGGAACCATTATCCCAGAATTGGCCAATTGAAAATTGAGAGGCAATGAAGTTTAAACCTTTCAGATGATCTGGGTCAGGATGGGTGAGGACAAGAGTATCGATCTTTCGAATCTTTTTCTTCCAAAGAAAGGGGGCAATGACATTCTTTCCGATATCGAAGTGATCCTCATAAAGACCTCCTCCATCGATCAACATCTTTTTCCCTCTTGGAAATTCGATGAGGATGGAATCCCCTTGTCCCACATCTATGAAAGTTAACCTGAGATCTTTTTGGAATGAATCCTTCAGATTCCAAAAAGTTAAATCAAAGACGAAAACAAGGCAGAGTCCTACAAAGAGATATCGGATCTTTTTCCCTTTTTGGAGATGGATGACGGAAAAGAGGAGAAGGTAAAAGAGGATGATTTCAAAAACTGTGGGTGTAGAGACGAAAAGGGACGCATGGGGGATAGAGGCAAAGAAGGCTACCACCTTAAGAAGAATGAGAGCGATCCAATTATTGATATGGATCAATAGGATAGCCAAGGGGGAGAAAAAAAAGGAGAAGAGTGAGGCGATGAGGCTGAGGGGGACGATAATAAAACCCACCCAGGGAATGAAGAAGAGGTTAGTGAAGAATCCGATGAGGGAGAACCGGTTGAAATGGAGGGCAACCAAAGGTGCAGTCCCCAAAATAGCCACACCGGTGACGAGAAAAGAGAGCAAAATATATTTCAGGATATTTTTCTTCCAAGAGATGTTTGGAAGAAAAAAGATATCTTCCCATTTTAGGCTCTTCAAAATTCGTGGCACTAGATAGAGGATCGAAAGGACAGCGATAAAAGAAAGCTGAAAAGAAACATCGAAAAGGGAAGGGGGTGAGAAGATTAGGATGAGAAAAGCGGCCAAAGCCAGTGTGTGGAGGAGGTTTCTTTCCCGGTTGAATAGAATGGAGAGAAAGAAAGTGATCACCATGATTGTGGCCCGGATCACAGAGATTCCTCCCCCCGCAATAAAGGTATAAAGGAGGAGGCAGGGGAGGGTCAAGGCAGCTGCCCATTTTTTAACATCTATCGTAAGTAAGAGAAATTCTGAGCGTTTCAAAATCCAGATCAGTAAAGAGAAAGAAAGCAGTGCGACGATTCCAAGATGATCACCTGAGATAGCTAAAAGATGAGCAATTCCTGTGACAATGAAATGTTCTTTCACTTCTTCTGGAATATCTCCCTGTTCACCCAGTACCAAGGCCTTAAAGATACCAGCGGTGAGAGGACGTGCTTCCCTTTCCAAAAAATCACGGATGTGATCTCGCCAACTTTCCACCTGGAGGAGAAAAGGATTTTTAAATCCCTCCCCCAATTTGACCAGCCCTTTCTCTTCAGATAGGAATCCAATGGTATGGACTTGCTCAAAGGCAAGATGGCGTTCATAAGAAAACCCGCCTGGATTATGAAATCCGTGAGGGGGATAGAGTTTACACAAACACCGCAGGCGATCCCCAACTCGAAGCGAGGAATCCTCTTCTTTGAGGAAGATCAAGAGAAACCCATCGACAGGGATGTGATGGTTCGATAGAATGATCTTTTGTGAACGGATGAATAATTGGGTCCTTCCTCGGGAGTGCTCAGGAGGACGATCGATAATCCCCTCCAATGAGATTCTATCCAGACCAGTGAAATGGGAGATATGAGAAGGGGGGTGTTGGGGATAGAGATAAAGCTGGATAGAAAAAAGGCCGAGAAGGAAAAAAATGGAAAAAGCCATCCAAGAACCCATTTGGGTTCTTTTTATTAAGAGAAGAAGAATCCAAAAACCCAAAAGTATGAGGAGGAGAATCCATCCCTGAGGAGGGAAAGGGATGTCAAAATGGCCAAAATAAATACCAATGGTGTGAACAATGAAGATAGGAATAAGAGGAAGGCGAAAGATTTGATTCATCCTCGCCTCAGACGGCCCTATAGAAAATTAGTGGGCTGCTGAAAAACGCCCATTTGCGGCGTTGCCCTCATCCCTCGTCGTTGCGGCGTAAATCCAAGTACGCCTCACTCCTCATAATTTCGGGCGCCTTGCATCTGGGTATTTTTGAGCAGCCTGTCAAAAATTACTTTTTCAGCAGGCTGTTAGAATAATGGAAGTACGGAATAATGGGTTTATTGAAACCTATTCCCTAAATCATCTTGACCATCCGTAATACCCAGTATTCCAATAATCCGGTATTCCATCATTCCTTATTCAACAACAATTGCTTAGCCAGTACCCACCTCTGAATCTGATTGGCTCCTTCATAGATCTGTGTGACCTTGGCATCCCGCATCATTCGTTCCACAGGATAATCCTTCATATATCCATAACCTCCAAGGATCTGGACGGCGTCGGTGGTCACTTTCATGGCGATTTCAGAAGCAAATATCTTTGAGATGGCTGAAAGTTTTTCTGTACCTTCAAGCTTGGTATCAATCTGAGCGGCTGCCTTATAGACCAGGGACCGGGCGGCTTCCACCTGGGTAGCCATATCGGCAATCATGAATTGAATCGCCTGAAAAGAGGAAATAGGTTTCCCAAACTGGATTCGTTCATTGGCATAGTGAATAGAATAGTCAAGGGCTCCTTGAGCAATGCCTACTGCCAGCGCCCCAATGGCTGGTCTTGACATGTTGAGCGTGTCCATCGCAATCTTATATCCTTTTCCTTCCTCTCCGAGAAGATTCTCTTGGGGCACCTGGCAGTTTTCAAAGATCACATCCGTCATGACTGTTCCCCTCATTCCGACCTTTTCCTCTCTCTCACCAAAACTGAGGCCAGGAGTTCCATCCTCTACTATGAAGGCAGAGATCCATTCTGTTCCATATTCAGGTTGAGTCACAGCAATGACCGTATAAAATTTGGCGAGGCTCCCATGGGAAATGAAACATTTACGCCCGTTGATCAGGTAATTCGATTCTTTCTTTTCGGCCCTTGTCTTGATGAAAGAAACATTTAATTCTCCCTCCGGTTCGTTTAGGGCAAAGGCAGTGAGCCTGTTTTTCTTTGAAATCTCTGTAAGATAGAGATCTTTTTGCGATGGATGACCCCCCAATAAAATGGGTAAGGAACCAATCCCCTGGGCCAGTATGATGAGAGACGAAGAACCGGAAACTTTTGCAATCTCTTCAATAACGATACAGAATGAAGTCAGATCCACATTCGTTCCCCCATAGGATTCAGGGAGGAGAAGGGAGAGAAGGCCCTGCTTCCCAAATGCCTCCACTAAATCCCAAGGGAATTCTCCACTGACATCAATCCCTGCCGCTCGGGGCTGCACGGTCTTTTGGGCCGTTTTTTCAGCGGCAGCCCTGATCATTTGTCTCTCTTTTTCTATCTCCTTATCCTTCATTTGGTGGTTTTTTGGAAGAATCAATTGGAAATATTGAGATTTCTGAAAAAGTCCAGAAATCTCTGTAATTACTTTTTGAAATTCCTGCCTGCGGTAGGCAGGTGGCAAATCAGAGAGCGAAAAATACTTTTTCAGAGCTCTCATATTGTATAAGTTGACAAGTTAAAAGAGTAGAAAGCCTTTGTCAAGGGAAAAGTGGGAGGATTGATAAAAATATTTGACTTTATTATTAAAAAAAATATAATTATATGTTTAAAATAATTCATGGAAGGAGGGGGAAAATGGATGCCAGGGATTAAAATCAAGGAAAACGAATCTTTTGAAAATGCACTTAGACGATTTAAAAAACAGGTGGAGAAGACGGGCATATTGTCAGAGATTCGAAAAAGGGAGCATTATGAAAAGCCCAGTATAAAAAGAAAGAAGAAGGCATTGGCCGCTAAGAAAAGGGCCATGAAAAGAATGAGAAAAATAATGGAGAGGGGTTAAGAAATGAGCTTGGAAGAGAGATTGCTTGAGGAAATGAAACTCGCCATGAAATCCAATGATAAATTGCGACTTTCCACCATCCGGATGATTCGTTCGTCATTGAAAAATAAGGAGATCGAGCTGAGAAAGAAGTTAGAGGAAGAAGATGTTGTGAAGGTGATCCAGGCCATGACGAGAAAGGGTGAGGAGTCCATTGAACAATTTCAAACAGGTGGAAGGATAGACCTGGTCGAAAAGGAAAAAAAAGAAATGGAGACATTAAAATCCTTTTTACCTCAACCCCTTAGCCAGGAAGAGATATTAAAAATTATTGATCAAACTATTCAGGAGACCCAAGCCTCGTCACAAAAGGATATAGGTAAAGTGATGAAATTAGTCATGCCCAAAATCGGGGGGAAAGCCGATGGGAAATTGATCAATCAGTTGGTGAAGGAAAGGCTTTCCCAATAAATTCCTCCTCTCTATAGCAAATCCAATTCCCTTTCACACTTATGGATGATCGTTCCTTCAAACTTTTAGAATTCTATCATTTATTAGACATCTTGGAAGAATATTCCATCTCCCCTTTAGGTCGAAAACGCTGTGAAGCATTAAAACCTTCCAAAGATCTGCATTTGATCCAATCCAGATTAACCGAAGTGATGGAGCTTAAAGGAGTTTTAGAAATAGAGGGTGAAATACCCCTCAGGGGGCTGAAAGATATTGAAGGGGTTTTAAGTAAATTAGAAGTGGAAGGGTCCATCCTGGATATTCAGGAATTATTAGATGTTCATCAACAAATCGTTTTGTGCAAAGGACTCAGACGATTCTTCCAAAAGTTGGGGCATCTTAGGGCCCCCCGACTTCAGGAAAAAATCTTTAAGCTTTCTTCCCCAAAAACACTGGAGAAGGAGATCCTTCAGGCCATCAATACAAAAGGTGAAATTCTCGACCGAGCGAGCCACACCCTTTTGGATATACGACATCGCCTGGGAGTGGTCAGAGAAAGGGCGAAGGGGGTGCTTGAAACTCTTCTTCATCGAGAAGATCTTCAACCCATCTATCAGGAACAGTTGATCACAATAAGAAACGGGAGATATGTCCTTCCAATCAAATCGGATGCTGAGCATAGGTTAGATGGAATTATTCATGATCATTCCCAGAGCCGGATGACGTTTTTCTTTGAACCCCTTCAAGTCGTCGCTCTTAACAATGAAGTTAATATCCTCATGGGAGAAGAGAAGGAGGAAGAATATCGAATTTTAGCAGATCTTTCAAACAAGGTCCGAGAGGAAAGACAAAACCTATGGGGCGACTTTGAGATATTAGGAGAACTGGACCTTCTCTATGCGATGGCAAAGCTCTCCCTTCGTTTGAAGGGGGTTTCACCTCTCTTGAATGAGGAGGGGAGAGTGGAGATGAGGGGGGCTCGAAATCCTCTCCTCACGCTTCAACGTGAAGATCAGGTGGTTCCCATCCATCTCCGAATGGGAGACGGGATCAGGATTCTCATCGTAAGCGGAGCGAATGCAGGTGGGAAGACAGTTGCCTTGAAGACATTGGGGCTTCTCACCCTGATGGTTCAATCTGGTCTTCCCCTCCCGGTGGCAGAGGGAAGCCAGGTGGGTGTCTTCCAAGACATATTTGCTGTCATCGGCGATGAACAGAATATTGAAGAAAATGTAAGCACTTTCTCCAGTCATCTCCTCCATGTGAATCAAATCTTAGAAAAAGCAGGGCCACGCTCACTCATTCTTTTGGATGAATTGGGAGTGGGAACCCATGCCCAGGAGGGATGTGCTCTGGCCATGGGTTTTTTGGATCGATTCCGAGAGAGCGGGGCTTCCGTTGTGGTGACCACTCACTTCGATCGGCTCAAGACCTATGGATACCTTCATCCGGATGTGGAGAATGTGGCTGTTGAGTTTGATGAAGAGACTTTGGAGCCTAAGTATTCCCTCGTCTACGGATCATCAGGGTTGAGCAATGCCTTTTTAATTGCTGAGAAACTGGGTATCTCAAAAAAGGTTCTTGAGGCGGCCCATACTCATCAGGATGGGAGTGGTGAGGAATTGGCACTCGCTTTAGAGACTTTGGATAGGTTGAAGAGAGATGCGGAAATAGAAAAGCTGCAAGCATCCCAGATGAAAGAAGAGGTTGGGTTTGAACGTCAGAGATTAAAAAAAATATTGGAGACGATCAAGGAACGAAAGCTGGAAATTTATTCCAAGGCTGAGGAGAAAGCGAGAAAGGCTGTTCAGAAGATAGAGGAAGAATTAAAGGAATGGGTACGTTACAGGAAAGAGGAAAAGATTCCTCTTAGCCTTCAGCATAAAGAGCTCCAGGAGATCAGGGAAAAATTTTTCCCGTCTGTCAGGAAAAAAGAACGTTCGGTAATGCCGGGTGGCTTGAAGGTGGGTGAACGTGTTAGAATTGAAAGCCTTAGAAGCAATGGGATTCTGATGAATGTAGTAAAACCATTGAATCGAGCAGAGGTATTGACGGACAAGGCCAAAGTAAAAGCTCCTCTCTCTGAGATTGTTCAGGTGAACGATGGGGAAGAGAAAGAGGAGATGGAGATACCCCAAGGTCAGCCCTTTATAAAAAAGGCTGGTGAGAAACCTTCCTCTGAATTAAATGTCATCGGTCTAACCGTGGAAGATGCCCTTCCAAGGGTTGATAAATTTATCGACCAAGCCCTCCTCCATGGATTGGAGAAAGTCCAAATTATCCATGGAGTGGGTTCTGGAAGGTTACGAAATGCAATCGGTCAATACCTGAATGGACATCGAGCTGTTAAAAGTTTTTCTCCAGGGGAGACGATCAGGGGTGGTCGTGGCGTTACGATCGTGGAATTGAGGTAACCCACGTTATAAAATACGTGGCTTTCTAACGGGGTAAATGGCAGGGCTTTCTAACGGGGTAAATCGTTTGGCCATTGGATTTTTGTCCGAAGATAAGGTTTCAGAAATTCGGGATCGGTCCAGCATTCTGGAAGTCGTCTCGGATTATTTGACCCTTAAAAAGGCCGGGAAGAATTATCGGGGTCTCTGTCCATTCCATTCAGAAAAGACTCCTTCGTTCATGATCAATGAGGAGAAACAAATTTTTCACTGTTTCGGGTGTGGAGAAGGAGGAGATGTCTTCACCTTTTTAATGAAGGTGGGACATTTTTCTTTTCCACAGGCTGTTGAAGAGCTGGCAAAGCGCTACGGAGTGAAGCTTCCTTCCCGCGAACCTTCTCCGGCCCAAAAGAAGGAAATGGCCAAAAGAGAGGTCCTCTTCCAGATCAACCAGATGGCCTCAGAATATTTCCACGATCTCCTGACCAAGCGGCGAGAGGGTGAGGAGGGTAGAAGGTACTTATCTCAGAGGGGGATGAACCAGGAGGTCATTTCGGAATACCGACTGGGATACTCCACCGACCGTTGGGATGGTTTAGTTCGACATCTTCAGGAAAAGAAAGTTTCTCTCGAACTGGCATGGGAACTGGGTTTGATCTCTCCCAAGAAGAAGGTGGGAGACTCGGCTCTGCGAGAAGGTCGGAGACTCGACTCGACGAGCTGGTATGATGTGTTTCGAGGAAGGATCCTCTTTCCCATCTTTGACCTCCATCAACGAGTGGTCGGATTCGGAGGCAGAGTGATCCGAGAAGGAGAACCTAAATATCTCAACTCTCCGGAGTCGAGTATCTATCATAAAGGGGAAATTTTCTATGGCCTTCAGGTGGCCAAGCGTTGGGTAGCAGAGAGGGATTGTGCTATAATCGTCGAGGGCTATTTTGATCTGTTAACCCTCCACCAATATGGATTTAAACAGAGTGTCGCCACTTTAGGAACGGCACTGACCACACAACATATTCGTACCCTAAAGCGATATACGAAAAATTTGATCACCCTATTTGATGCGGACCAGGCAGGAATTCAGGCCACCCTTCGCTCCTTGCCTCTCTTTTTAGAAGAGGAGGTGATGGGAAAAACAATTACTCTTCCAAAGGGGGAGGATCCTGATGGGTTTCTGAGAAAAGGAAATCAGGAAGATTTCGAGAAAAGAATGGAGCGCGCCATACCTCTCATCGATTTCTTTTTTGAACGATTGATGAATAACCATGATGTGAAGTCCGTTGATGGCAAGGTCAGAGTGGCAAAAGAAGGCTTGGCTCTCCTCGATAAAATTTCAGATAAGATTCGAAAGGGTTTCTATGTAAAAGCTTTAGCTGAAAGACTTGATATCCAGGAGTCCTTTCTCTATGAGATGCTCCGATCCTCTCCCAAGAAACCATCCAAGGCAGGAGAGGATTTAAAAAAGTCATCTGTAGAGAGGGGTTTTCCAAAATCAGAGGAAATGTTGATCCATCTCATGGTTCATCATCCTGAATTCGTTCCGATCCTTTCAAAAGAGGGGATCTTCAAAGAGTTTGAAAGCCCGGTCTTACAGAAAATGGGCGAGACATTGGAAGATATCTTTCAGAGAAAAGGGAGAATTGACCTGCCAGAGGTATTAACCAATTTAAGTGAGGACCTCAAAGGAAGGTTGCATGAGTTTGCCTTTCAGGAGAGTGGGTTGGAAGGGGGAGATAGAGGAAAGATCTTACACGACTGTATCCAGAAGATTCATGAGAGGAGATTAAAAAAAGAAAAAGGCGAGTTACTCAAGAGAATTAAAGAGGCGGAAGAACAGCAAGAGGAAAAAAGACTAGTCCCTCTTTTAAAGGAACGTCAGGAACTGGCGAAGAGGGAGAAAAGCTTACAGAATGACAGTTTTCGAAAAGGGTAGGGGGAAGGTCGATGTCGAAAGGAGGAAAGATTAAAGAGGTTGAAAAATTGATCAGCATGGAAGGGGAGAAGGGATTTCTGA